>ENA-OPZN01000112-OPZN01000112.1-human-gut-metagenome-genome-assembly--contig:-NODE-112-length-31974-cov-5.058247_pt1 | contig 31974 bp, 32 predicted proteins | sample MGYA00242483_ERZ504503 | MGnify/ENA primary metagenome ERZ504503 (study PRJEB26092, sample SAMD00036285) | human gut metagenome | host: Homo sapiens | study: EMG produced TPA metagenomics assembly of... | reverse complement strand
TTGAGGTCCATGACCTTCTGCCATTCGTCGGCGGTGTAATCGAGCAACGGGTGGACTGGGAGATGCCGGCGTTGTTGACGATCGTGTCGACGCCGCCATGTCCTCGGCGGCGGCGTGGAACGCCTCGGTCACGGCACTCGGAGGGACGGCGAGGTCGCACGTGCGGCCCCAGACCTTGGCTTCGGGATACGTAGCGAGCAGCTGATCGACCGCGTGATTGGCCGTCTCCTGACGAGAACCGAACACGGTCACGGAAGCGCCCTCCTCAATGAAGCGGGCCGCGATGGCGTAGCCGATACCGCGAGTGCCGCCGGTGATGATTGCCTTCTTGCCTTCGAGCAACATAGCGTGCTCCCCTTTCGAATACGGGGCGCACCCTATGCTCGGCGCCCATCTTTTCCACTATAGCGAATAGCCCGTACAGGGAACGCCGCTTTGTCTCCCTACGGCAAGCCGTCCCTCGGCAGACGGTCAAACAGGTCGCGCGGGGAGCATGCACCCGATTGGGAATGACGGCCTGAAGAAACATCAGATCCTCGCGGCTTCTCGGCGCAAAACCTGGAGCCAATCGGATGCGAATCGCTTCGGGGTACAATGGAAAAAGTTATGCATCATGAGGAAAGGATGCGCACATGAGCTGTGAGCACGCAACCGCGGCGGGCGGACAGACCGCGCCGCAGGAATTTGAGGAGAACAACCTGTCCGAGGTCAAGCGCGTTATCGCCGTGCTTTCCGGCAAAGGCGGCGTTGGAAAGTCCCTTGTGACGGGGTCTCTCGCCGTTGAGCTGGCACGTGGCGGCCACAAGGTCGGCATTTTGGATGCCGATATCACCGGCCCGTCTATCCCCAAGATGTTCGGCATGAGCGGTCGCCACGCCATGGGCCTGGGCAACCTGCTACTGCCCGAGATTTCCGAGCACGGCGTAAAGGTCATGTCGAGCAACCTCCTGCTTAAAAACGAGACCGATCCCGTTCTTTGGCGCGGCCCCGTGATCGCCGGCGCCATCCGCCAATTCTGGAGTGAGACCTCCTGGGGCCCGCTCGACTATCTGCTCGTCGACATGCCTCCCGGCACCGCCGACGTCGCCCTCACCGTTTTCCAATCCCTTCCCGTCGACGGCATCGTTATCGTGACGAGCCCGCAGGATCTCGTCTCCATGATCGTTGCCAAGGCCGTCAACATGGCAGAGAAGATGAACATCCCGGTCCTTGGCGTGGTCGAGAACATGAGCTACGTGGAGTGCCCCGATTGCGGCAAGAAAATCGAGGTCTTTGGGCCCAGCAAGCTTGACGCCGTTGCCGAGCAATACGGCCTCGAGGTCCTCGGCCGTCTTCCCATCAACCCCGCCCTCGCCGCCGCCTGCGACGCGGGCTCCATCGAGGCCGATCTGCCATCGGGCCTCCTTCCCCGCGCGCTTGCCAAGGTCAGCGAAGTGCCGGAGCACGTGGAACCCGCCGACTCCGGCGAAGCCTCGGCGTAACAACCGTGGGCGTGGACAAGCGGACGAAGAACGGCGACGTCATCTACGACGTCGCCATCATCGGCGGAGGCGCAAGTGGGCTCGCCGCGGCGATCACCGCAGCGCGCGCCGGCGCCCGCTGCTGCATCGTGGAGGCAGACGTCGAGGCGGGTTTGGGTATCCTCGCCACCGGCAACGGCCGCTGCAATATCTCCAACGCCAGGCTGGCACCCCGGCATTTCTTGCATGAAGATGCGGCACAAGCCATGTTTGGCGCGCACGCAGAGCGGGATATCGCCGATTTTTTCGAGCGTCTGGGACTCATGCTCGCCGAGGAAGGCGAAGGGCGCCTCTACCCCGTGACACGTCGGGCCGAATCCGTACGCGATGTACTCCTCAACGCATGCAGTCGTCTCGGGGTCGACATTCTCACCTGTGCGACCGTCTCGCACGCAGCTCCATGCACGTCTCCATCCGGCTATTGGGACCTCACATTGAGCGTTCCCGCTGCCGCACTCTCGTTCAAGCAGGGGCGCGATGCCAAGGCTCGCGTTCGCAACGTGCGCAAGGCACTCGCCGTTGCAGAGCGCACCGAGCGGACGCTCCATGCTCGACGGGTCATCATCGCGGTCGGCGGGCGCTCGGCATCCACGTGCGAGGTCTTCCGCCTTGCACACCTCAATGAAACTCCCGTCCTGTGTCCCATCGCCTGCGAAATCGATTCCAGCACACCAGGCGTGACACGGCACGCACTCGCCCTCGAGCATCTCGACGGGCTGAGGGTCGAAGGCGCGCTTTCACTCATGCGCGAGGGCGCCGTCATTGCGTCCGAGGTGGGCGAGGTCCTCTTCCGCCCCTATGGCATCTCTGGAATAGCGGCGCTCAACCTCTCCCGGAGGATCGAGCCCGGCGACATCATCGAACTCGATCTCTTTCCCAGCCTGGGCCAAGCCGACATGACCGAGCTCCTCCGCTCGCGCGCCAGCAGCATCGGGTCGTACTGCGGCGATGCATCGTGGTTCGACGGCTTGGTCGCCCGTCCTCTTGCGTCTCTGCTTTGCGCCATGCTCAACGACTCCGCCGATCCCATGGCACACGCCGCCACCCTCCTTCACCACCTGCGCTTCCGCGTCCATGGAACGACGGAACATGCACAAGCGCACATACACCGCGGCGGTATCCCCCTTTCGTCCGTAAACCTCGAGACGTGCGGCATTGTGAGCTTTCACGACGGAACATCTCCCAGCGGCCTCTTCGCATGTGGAGAGGCGCTGGATATGGATGCCGATTGCGGAGGTTACAACCTCGCATGGGCATGGGCGTCGGGCATGCGTGCGGGCCTGTACGCCTCGAAAGGAACTTCATGCTAGAGATTTCGGAAATCCCTTGCTCGCTTAAGCAGGGCGCAACGGAGGCGAGCTGCCTCGACGTATGCAAACGCGAGGCCGCACGGTTACTCCGCTGCGACCCAAAGACGTTCCGTAGCGTCACGCTTCATCGCAAGTCGATTGATGCGCGCAAAAAGGCACAGGTGCACTTCACCCTGAGCGCACGCTTTGAGGTCGACCCGGCTCTCGATGAGCTCGAGCTCATCGAGAGCGTCTCCACCCGTGATGCGCGGCGCGTACGTGTGGTTGATTTCTCCGAGCCCACATTTGAGCACGGCTTCACGCGTTCCTCGCACAACGAACCCCATCCTCAACCCATCGTGGTGGGAGCTGGATGCGCGGGACTCTTCGCCGCGCTCACCTTAGCCGAAGCAGGCCTCTCTCCTCTGCTCATTGAGATGGGCGACGACGCAGACCGGCGCACCGATGCAGTCGCGCGCTTCAACGCCACGGGCGAACTCGACCCCACCTCCAACATCCAGTTCGGCCTCGGCGGCGCTGGAACGTTCTCCGACGGCAAGCTCAACACGGGCACCAAGAATCCCCTGCACCGTCTCGTGCTGAGGACTTTGGTCGAGGCGGGCGCACCGCGCGACATTCTCTGGGACGCCAAACCGCACATCGGCTCAGATGTTCTTCCCACCGTCGTCACTCATATGATCGACCGCATTCGCTCCTGCAACGGCACGGTCCGCTTCCGCACCAAGCTCGTCGACGTCACGATGGATGACCAGGGGAAGATAGCCGGAATCACCATCGAACATGGCGGGCGAAGAGAGCATCTTCCCGCCTCACACCTCATTCTTGCCTGCGGTCATTCCGCGCGAGACGTCTTCGAGCTCTTGCTTAGCCGCAACGTCTCGCTCGCACGCAAGACCTTCGCCATGGGGGTCCGTATCGAACATCTGCAAAGTCGATATTGACAATGCCCTCTATGGCACGGCAGCGGGGCATCCCTCGCTCGGCGCGGCTCCCTACAGCCTCGTCGCGCACCTCAAAAACGGCAGGAGCCTCTTCTCCTTCTGCATGTGCCCCGGCGGCGAAGTCGTCGCCGCCGCATCAGAGCCGGGCGGCGTGGTGACAAACGGGGCGAGCCTCAGCGCACGCAACGGCCGCAACGCTAACGCGGCGCTCCTCGTCAATATCGAGCCCAACGATCTTCCCGGCGATAATCCGCTCGCGGGCATGCATCTGCAGCGATCCTGTGAACAGCGTGCATTCGAGCTCGGAGGCGGAGCCTATCGCGCGCCGGCGCAAACAGTCGGGGACTTTCTCTCCCGTCAGCCTAGCACGGGCCACGGACGCATTGAGCCAACCTATCCGAGAGGCGTTACCTGGGGCTCCCTTGAGGGCATCTTGCCGGCGCACGTCACCGAAACGCTACGCGAGGGCATTCCGGTGCTTGGGCGCAAGCTCAAGGGCTACGATGATCCAGACGCCGTCCTCACCGCACCCGAAACGCGCTCAAGCTCACCCGTCACGGTTGTCCGCGATCGTGCGAACTGCGTCTCCGTCAGCACTCCCGGTCTCTATCCCTGCGGCGAGGGTGCGGGCTACGCGGGTGGCATCATGAGCGCCGCAACTGACGGCATCCGCTGCGCACAGGCCCTTTTGTCGACTCTTTAACCGCGGGCACCCTCGACTCCGCCCGAAACGGAAAGCGAGACGGCTGCATACACGAAACCCCATGCCGCCACGTAGAGGGCGAGGGCGAACGCGGGAAGCATCCCCGCGGCGCCGAACAAGCCAAACAGCCCGGCAAACGCGGCCAAGAGAGCGGCAACCGCAACGGCGACCTGCACCGTCCAGCGACCGACGCCGCGGCATTCCATAGCAACGGCAGTGACGAGGATATACAGAGCCATGAAAGCACACGTGGCGAAGAGGGAGATCTTGAGCGCACCCGCCGCGACCGGGAAGTTCAACGTCCACAGTCCGGAAACAAGCAGAAGGGCACCCACAGCAGGCTCGGCACCCCGCAGGGTGAACGGGGCCGTGGAGGCAAATGCGCCGATCACCGAGAGTGCACCCGCGCCAATGCCAAACCACGATAGCAGGTGCAATGCGCTCATCGTGTCGGCATAATCCCAAAGCGGTGCGACAAACAGCGCACAACCCAGTACGAAGCAGGCGGCGGCCATTACCGCATGGCTCCATGAGAGCCCATGCAAGCGGTCGAATATCGCATCGAAATTAGTCATGTCCATCCCTCCCCAACGGCTTTCGCCGCACGTTTTCCCGAGGATAAGTATACCACCCTACTTCTTGAATCGGGCACCCTGGCGCTTGCGGCCAGATGCGAACGCAGACCCCTTGCGGGCGCTCTTGCGAAGTGTCTCGATAACCTCGTCCTCACTGGTACCCTCTACCATCGCCTTGAGGCTCACCACGGCATCGCGCAAGCGGGCCGCTTCCTCAAAGTCCATAGCCTCGGATGCGGCGCGCATGTCCTCCTCCATGGTGGCGATCACGCGCATCAACTCATCGTGAGGCAGCTCCGAGAGCTCGTTGGCAAGGCGCTCCCCCGTTGTGGGACCACCATCCGCTCCAGACGCTGTCGACTCGACAGGAGAGAAAAAGGCTCCGTGACCAAGGCTGTCTCCGCGGGAGCGGTCTTTTTTGCCCACATTTTCCTCAGCTTCGGCGATAAAACTCGAGATATCGCTGATTGCCTTGCGCACCGTTTGCGGCCTGATTCCACGCTCATCGTTGAAACGCATCTGGATGGCACGACGTCGGCTCGTCTCGTCAATTGCCTCGCGCATCGAGTCGGTCACCGTGTCGGCATACATGATGACCTCGCCCTCGGCATTGCGTGCCGCGCGGCCGATAGTTTGGATAAGCGAGCGGCGATTGCGCAGAAAGCCCTCTTTGTCGGCGTCCAAAATGGCGACGAGGGACACCTCTGGCAGGTCAAGACCCTCTCGCAGCAAGTTAATGCCCACGAGCACGTCGATTTTCCCCTGACGAAGACTCCGCAGGATCTCAACGCGATCCATCGTCGCCGTATCTGAGTGCATGTAATTACGCGAATACCCGCATCAAGCAGATGGTCCGTCAAATCTTCGGCCATGCGCTTGGTAAGTGTCGTCACCAGCACGCGTTCGTGCCGAGCGACGCGCTCGCGGATCTCATCGATAAGGTCATCGATTTGCCCACGTACCGGACGTACGTCGATCTTTGGATCGAGTAAGCCGGTAGGACGAATGATTTGCTCAACATTATTCTGACTCACGCGCAGCTCGTAATCGCCCGGCGTCGCGCTCACGTAAATGAATTGTGGAATCCGAGCCTCGAATTCATCGAACCTCAGCGGTCGATTGTCCAGAGCGGAGGGCAACCTGAAACCGTGCTCGACCAACGTCACCTTGCGCGAGCGATCGCCCTCGTGCATACCGCGAATTTGAGGCACAGTCACATGACTCTCATCTATGATGCAGAGCATGTCCTTGGGGAAGTAGTCGATGAGGGTGAAGGGGGGCTCGCCGGGCTTTCGGCCATCAAGATGGCGCGAGTAGTTTTCAATACCCGTCGTGAAACCCATGGTCTCCAGCATTTCGAGATCGTAGCTCGTCCGCTGTTCCAACCGCTGCGCCTCAAGAAGCTTGTCGTTGGCTTTAAGCTCTGCCACGCGCTCTTCAAGCTCCTCTTCGATTGATTTGAGCGCAGCCGTCACCTTGGGCTTCTCGGTCACATAGTGCGATGCCGGCCAAACGGGAATGGCGTCGTACTCGCGCAGGAGTTCTCCGGTCACCTCGTCGATTTCGGCAATCACCTCGACCTCATCGCCAAAGAACTCGAATCGCAACGGATGCTCGGCATAGGGTGGATACACATCGACCACATCACCACGCACGCGAAACGTTCCGCGCGACAGGTCGTAGTCATTGCGATCGTACTGAATATCGATGAGAGCATGGATGAACTCATCGCGTTCCAATGGAACCTTCTTGTCCACATTGGGGGCAAGGCCCGCGTAATCCTCAGGCGAACCGATACCGTAGATACACGAGACGGAGGCGACCACGATCACATCGCGGCGTGACAGCAAGCTTGCCGTTGCCTGATGCCGAAGCATCTCGACCTCTTCATTGATCGAAGAGTCCTTCTCGATATAGGTGTCACTGGAAGGTACGTACGCCTCGGGCTGGTAGTAATCGTAATAGGAGACGAAATACACAACCGAATTATGCGGAAAGAACTCCTTGAGCTCGCTCGCAAGCTGCGCGGCGAGCGTTTTGTTCGGAGCCATGACCAAGGTCGGCTTTCCAAGAGCCTCGATTGTCTTGGCCATCGTAAAGGTCTTACCTGATCCTGTTACACCAAGGAGAACCTGGTAGCGATCACCTTGTTCCACACCCTCAACGAGCGAGGCAATCGCCTCCGGTTGATCGCCCGAAGGTTCAAACGGCGAGACCACCTCAAAGGAGGCCGACGTACCGCTGACTCCGAATCGCCGAAGCTCACCACCCACACGCTCAACTTCAAAATCGGCCATACCGCACCATCCACTCGCTCGATTCTCGGGGGTCACGCATTCTATGTGTTGATACCCCAGGATGTCAATCTCAAGACAGGGCTAGTGCGTGGCAGCACCACGGACGACTAGCAAAAAGCCTGGGGATACAGTTCCTGGTAACGAGTTTGTGCCATCGTAACGCGGACGAGATATGCCTGAGTTTCGGGGAACGTGATCGCGTTTCGCAGCAGATCGTCTTCCTGTGTCCAAATATCGACATTACCCATGCCGGCATTGTAAGCAGCGATAGCCTTGTCCGTAGCGCCATTGAAATACGAAAGGAGATACGAGAGATACGCGCAACCGAACTCGATATTCGTCTGGGGATCAAGAAGGTCATCGGCGGAGAACTGAGAACCATCGACCAGACCCTTGCTCACCATGTCAGAAGCGGTCTCGGGCATGAGCTGCATCAAGCCCATGGCCCCGCGATGAGACTGCGCCTCTGCATCCCAGCTTGATTCCGAGCGAATAATTGCTGCGACAAGATACGGATCAACGCCATGGGCGGCGGCAGACGAAGTGATTTCGTCTTCATATGAAAGAGGATACAGGGACTTGAAAATCAACGAGGGGGCAAATGAATAGGCATATGAGATCACGCCGAACACCAGAACAATAGCGAGTGGAAGCACCCGATACCACGTAAAAAAACGGGATCGCTTGATCATTATCGCTCACCTTCGTGAAGGCTCTCAATACCTCGAAGACGTACCCATGCATCAAGGGCATCGAACAACGAATCATCGCCTCGAGTGTTGTCGATACAATGATCCGCCATGGCGATGATTTCATCTTCGGAAGGCTGAACCGAAGCTCGCGCATCAAAATCCACGACGGACATACCCCGGGCAATCGCGCGCTCGCGACGGACTTCCAATGGCGCGCTGACGGCGATCACCTCATCTGCAAGTCCAAACGCATCAGAAAACGCCGCAGGTGCGGAAACCTCAACGACAGTGAGAGGAAAGGAAGGTACGAGCGTTGAACAACACTGGATGGGAAGAAGCAGCGTGCTCAGCCGCTCAATCAAAACAGGGTGCACAAGATCGTTAAGGATATGAGTTGTCTCGGGAGTGGCAAAAGCTCGTTCAGCCAAAACAGATGTACGAATGTCGCCATATTCGTCGAGAACATCCCAGCCGAATTCATCGGCAATTGCCTGTGTCAGATCAGAGCCCGGCACATAAAGCTCTTTTGCCATTCGATCAAGGTCGATGTGTCGTGCGCCACGAGAGGACAGATAACGGGAGGCAGTTGACTTACCAGATGCAAGGTTGCCAATAACAAAGGCGATATATGACATAAGAAGTCTCCATATGAAAAAAGGGGGGAGCTCGCGCTCCCCCCTCGACTCGCCCCCGCAAGGGGGCGAGAGCCGTCCACCGGTCAGCGGCGCCCTGCTCTCCCACGGGCTTCCCCCGCAGTACCATCGGCGCGGTGCGGCTTAGCTTCCGGGTTCGGAATGGGACCGGGCGTGCCCCGCACGCAATGGCCGCTGACCGGTGGGCGGCTCTCGTACCGTCCACCCGGGTGACACGCGCGTGCCCTGAGGGCCGCACAGCGACTTCCGCGGCGGATCCGGAATCGACCTGACCGTGACGACGCGACACCTTTGATACGTTAGTATGGCGTCCCGCCGGTCGGATGCGGGTAAGAGCTCGGGCTATTAGTACGGCTCGGCTGAGCGCGTCGCCGCGCTTGCACCTGCCGCCTATCGACCAGGTAGTCTACCTGGGCCCTTACCGGAAGGAGAACTGATCTCGGGAACGGCTTCCCGCTTAGATGCCTTCAGCGGTTATCCGCGCCGCACGTGGCTACCCGGCCGTGCCGTTGGTCGACAACCGGTTCACCAGAGGTGCGTCCACCCCGGTCCTCTCGTACTAGGGGCAGCCTCCCTCGATTCTCCTGCGCCCGCGGAGGATAGGGACCGAACTGTCTCACGACGTTCTGAACCCAGCTCGCGTACCGCTTTAAACGGCGAACAGCCGTACCCTTGGGACCTGCTCCAGCCCCAGGATGCGATGAGCCGACATCGAGGTGCCAAACCTTGCCGTCGATGTGGACTCTTGGGCAAGATCAGCCTGTTATCCCCGGAGTACCTTTTATCCGTTGAGCGACGGCCCACCCACGCGGGGCCGCCGGATCACTAGAGCCTGCTTTCGCACCTGCTCGGCGTGTCTGCCTCGCAGTCAAGCCCGCTTACGCTCTTGCACTCATTGAGGACGGTTGCCGACCGTCCCGAGCGGACCTTCGCGCGCCTCCGTTACCCTTTGGGAGGCGACCGCCCCAGTCAAACTACCCACCTGGCACGGTCCCCCGGCCGGATCACGGCCCGGGGTTAGGACGCCGGCGCGCCGAGGGCGGTATCAAGTCGGCTCCACCCGGGCTGGCGCCCGGGCTTCGAAGCCTCCCGCCTATCCTCTACGCGACGGGCCAGCGGCCAATGCCAAGCTGCAGTGAAGGTTCACGGGGTCTTTCCGTCCTTCCGCGGGTAAGTCGCATCTTCACGACTAGTGGAATTTCACCGGGTCCATGGTCGAGACAGCGCCCAATTCGTTGCGCCTTTCGTGCAGGTCGGAACTTACCCGACAAGGAATTTCGCTACCTTAGGACCGTTATAGTTACGGCCGCCGTTTACCGGGGCTTGGCTTCGGGGCTTCGCCTCGCGGCTAACCCCTCCGCGTGACCTTCCGGCACCGGGCAGGCGTCAGACCCTATACGTCGGCTCTCGCCTTCTGCAGAGTCCTGTGTTTTTGGTAAACAGTCGATTGGGCCTCTTCACTGCGGCCGGCCTCCGCTCGCCCAGCGAGTGGGTCCACGTACGCGCCGGCGCCCCTTCTCCCGAAGTTACGGGGCCATTTTGCCGAGTTCCTTGACCATGGTTGACCCGATCGCCTCGGTATGTTCTACCCACCCACCTGTGTCGGTTTGCGGTACGGGCGGAGATGCCCCTGCCTAGGGGTTTTTCTGGGGACCACGGGCTCACTCGCTTCGCTCAGTCGCTTCGTCCGGAGCCTCGCCCTCCGTGGAGACCGGATTTGCCTGGTCTCCGGGCCGCGCTCCATCACGGGGACGTCCAGAACCCCGCCGAGCCACCCCAATCCGTCGCCCCGTCGGTCGTGACGGTGCATCTCCGGTGCAGGAATGTCCACCTGCTGCGCTTCGCCTACGGCCTCCGCCCTCGGCTTAGCCCCCGACTGACCCTGGGAGGATTAGCCTCGCCCAGGAAACCTCGGGTTTACGGCGGACGAGTTACTCTCTCGTCTCTCGCTACTCATGCCAGCATTCTCACTCCCCAGCAGTCCACCGTCGGTGACCCTCCGGCTTCGCCCCGCTGGGGACGCTCCCCTACCCAACGAATGATCGTTGCCGCCGCTTCGGCTCTCAGTTTAGCCCCGTGTATTGTCGGCGCATGTCCACTCGACCAGTGAGCTGTTACGCACTCTTTGAAGGGGTGGCTGCTTCTAAGCCAACCTCCTGGTTGTCTGCGCGGACGCACATCCTTTGCCACTTAACTGAGAATTGGGGGCCTTAGCGGGCGGTCTGGGCTGTTTCCCTCTCGAGCACACAGCTTAGCCCACATGCTCTGACTGCCGCGCTCTGGACCGACCGGCATTCGGAGTTCGGTTCGAATCGGTAGGCGGCGAAGCCCCCTCATCGATCCGGTGCTCTACCTCCGGCGGTTAACGCGCGACGCTAGCCCTAAAGCTATTTCGGGGAGAACGAGATATCTCCGGGTTTGATAGGCCTTTCACCCCTATCCCCAGGTCATCGGCGCACTTTTCAACGTACGTCCGTTCGGCCCTCCACGGGGTCTTACCCCCGCTTCAGCCTGCCCAGGGATAGCTCACCCGGCTTCGCGTCTGCGGCACGCGACTCATGTCGCCCGTTTCGGACTCGCTTTCGCTCCGGCTCGCTTCCATAGCTTAACCTCGCCGCGTGCCAGCAACTCGCTGGCTCATTCTACAAAAGGCACGCCGTCACCGGAACGAGCCGGCTCCGACGCCTTGCGGGCGCACGGTTTCAGGTACTGTTTCACTCCCCTCCCGGGGTGCTTTTCACCTTTCCCTCACGGTACTGGTGCGCTATCGGTCACATGGGAGTATTCAGGCTTGGAGGGTGGTCCCCCCGGGTTCGGACCGGGTTTCACGTGCCCGGCCCTACTCAGGAGCCTCCTTCGGGGTCCGTCCCAGGGTGCGCCTACGGGGCCCTAACCCTGTGCCGCCGGCCTTCCCATGCCGTTCGGCTCCCCTGGACGGTTCCCCGCCGGGAGCGCCAGCTCCCGGGCGGGAGGCCCTGCAACCCCGTGGGCGGTATAGGCTGGCGCCCGCCCGCTCCACGGTTTGGCCTAGGTCCCCTTTCGCTCGCCGCTACTCGGGGAATCTCGATGTTGATTTCTCTTCCTCCGGGTACTTAGATGTTTCAGTTCCCCGGGTTGTCCCCCTCCGGACTATGCGTTCATCCGGAGGGTGCCAGGACTTCTCCTGGCGGGTTCGCCCATTCGGAGACCCGCGGGTCGAAGGGTGTGTGCCCCTAACCGCGGATTATCGCAGCTTGCCGCGTCCTTCGTCGGCTCCATGTGCCAAGCATCCGCCGTGCGCCCTAGATATCTTCCCGCCCCAACCGGGACGGGACGCCGTATCTAGACACTTGAATGTCTGGGTGTCGCATACGCTCGGTGACGTGCGTCACCGGCGATCGTCATGCAACTTACTATATGTTTGCAGATTGGAAGATATGTATCTCATATCTCTATATAGAAGAATCGATCAGATCAATAAATAGATCCGTCTTGTCGCTATGCGGCTCTCAAGGTACGCGGGGTGACCCCGGGGACCGGACACGCGAAGGGGCGGGGGGCGGAGACTCGGGCACACCTGCGCCGTAACTTGTGAGATCTGATTCTCTAGTGCTTTCAGAAAGCCTCGTGCTCCCTAGAAAGGAGGTGATCCAGCCGCACGTTCCCGTACGGCTACCTTGTTACGACTTCACCCCCCTCACCCTCCACACCTTCGGCGCCTCCCCCCAAACGGTTGGGCCGGCGACTTCGGGTGCAGACGACTCGGGTGGTGTGACGGGCGGTGTGTACAAGGCCCGGGAACGCATTCACCGCGGCATGCTGATCCGCGATTACTAGCAACTCCGACTTCATGGGGGCGGGTTGCAGCCCCCAATCCGAACTGGGGCCGGCTTTCAGGGATCCGCTCCGGCTCGCGCCATCGCATCCCGCTGTACCGGCCATTGTAGCACGTGTGCAGCCCAGGGCATAAGGGGCATGATGACTTGACGTCGTCCCCGCCCTCCTCCGGATTGACTCCGGCGGTCCCGCATGGGTGCCCACCCGAGGTGCTGGCAACATGCGGCGGGGGTTGCGCTCGTTGCTGGACTTAACCAAACATCTCACGACACGAGCTGACGACAGCCATGCACCACCTGTATGGGCTCCTCTCGGCCACGGGGTCTCCCCCGCTTCACCCATATGTCAAGCCCTGGTAAGGTTCTTCGCGTTGCTTCGAATTAAGCCACATGCTCCGCTGCTTGTGCGGGCCCCCGTCAATTCCTTTGAGTTTTAGCCTTGCGGCCGTACTCCCCAGGCGGGACGCTTAATGCGTTGGCTGCGGCACGGAGGGATCGTCCCCCCACACCTAGCGTCCATCGTTTACGGCTGGGACTACCAGGGTATCTAATCCTGTTCGCTCCCCCAGCTTTCGCGCCTCAGCGTCGGTCTCGGCCCAGAGGGCCGCCTTCGCCACCGGTGTTCCACCCGATATCTGCGCATTCCACCGCTACACCGGGTGTTCCACCCTCCCCTACCGGACCCGAGCCCGGCGGTTCAGGGGGCGGGACGGGGTTGAGCCCCGCCATTTGACCCCCTGCCTGCCGGGCCGCCTACGCGCGCTTTACGCCCAATGAATCCGGATAACGCTCGCCCCCTACGTATTACCGCGGCTGCTGGCACGTAGTTAGCCGGGGCTTCTTCTGCAGGTACCGTCTTGTCTCATCCCTGCTGAAAGCGGTTTACGACCCGAGGGCCTTCGTCCCGCACGCGGCGTCGCTGCGTCAGGGTTCCCCCCATTGCGCAAGATTCCCCACTGCTGCCTCCCGTAGGAGTCTGGGCCGTGTCTCAGTCCCAATCTGGCCGGTCGGTCTCTCAACCCGGCTACCCGTCGTCGGCACGGTGGGCCGTCACCCCGCCGTCTACCTGATGGGCCGCGGAGCCATCCCCTCCCGTCTGGGCTTTGCCCGGCCGGCCATGCGGCCTGCCGGGGTCATCCGGTATTACCCACGGTTTCCCGAGGCTATCCCGGAGGAGGGGGCGGGTTCTCCACGTGTTACTCAGCCGTTCGCCACTCGCTTCCCCCCGAAGGGGGGTGCCGTTCGACTTGCATGTGTTAGGCGCGCCGCCAGCGTTCATCCTGAGCCAGGATCGAACTCTCCGTCCAATTATGATGGCCGGACGCTGCGTCCGGTCGCGATCATGGTGGGCGCGGAGTGCCCGTCCCGACCAGCATCTCGCTGAATCGGATTCCATTCGATGTGTTAGCGTTTCAGTAAACTGGTTAAGGAAAAGTTGAACGGGGCCTGACTAAGTCAGACCTTACACAACTGATCTCGAAAAGTACATCACTGCTGGCACCTTATAAATGGTGTCTCCACTTACTTCCGTCTCTTCGCGGTATCCGGTTCTCAAGGTACCCGCCGCGGGTCTTCCCGGCCTCGTCTTCACTCGGCCACCCGCGCGGCAAGGAGATATATTGCCAGAGTCGGAGGGGCGCGTGGGCGACTATCTTCGTCTCCACATTTCGCACATAACTGGCGGGAAACTTTGCTCCTATGTAAACTCGCCATGAGCGAGATCTATCCCCGCATCCAGCAGTTCGTCCCGCATTTCGATCGTCTGCGCTTCTGCATATACGCGTATGAGCGGTTCAGTTTGGGAAGGCCTTAGCAGGATCCACGATTCGTCATCGAACTCCAGCCGCAACCCATCCATATGACTCACGTGCACCGGAACTCGACCTGCCACCATCGGAGGGTTGAGTCCTGGTAAGACCGTACGGAGCATTTCGACAATCTCCGGGTCTATTCGAAGGTCGCGGCGAGCATAGTAATACCGCCCGAAATAGCTTTCCAGCTCGTCTACAAGCTCCGCAAGTGACTTCCCCGTCACCGCCATCGCCTCACAGAGAAGAAGGTTGACCAGAAGGCCATCGCGCTCCGGCATATGGTGGGCAATGCCCACACCTCCTGACTCTCCGCCCCCTAGCAACACGTCCCGTTTTTTCATCTCACTATATATATGCTTGAAACCAACGGGTTTTATGGAGAGCTTACATCCCAGCTCACGTGCAACCCTTCGCGTGAGAATCGACGACGTCGTGTTGAGCACCACGCGCCCGTTCCATCCTCGGTTGCGGCATAAGTGACCGAGAATGAGAGCTATGACCTTTTGCGAATTCACAAATCTGCCGTGTTCGTCCACCGCGCCAATGCGATCGCCATCCCCATCGTTGACAAGCCCCGCACATGCGCCACACGCGACAACCTCGCGCTCGCAGTCGTCAACCCAAGGCTCAATAGGCTCGGGATGGGTTCCATCGGTCTCTTCATCTGGCGAACCATGGATCTCGGTCACATCAGCCCCCATGGCACGCAGCAAATCGGCGAAGCAGCCACTTGCCGATCCGTACAACGGATCGTATACGACCCGTAACTGCGCCGCAGCGATTGCCTCGGTGTCCACCATTGCATACAGATGGTCTAAATAGCGCGTAAGAAAGTCCGTCTCGGCGATTGCCCCGCGGGCAAGCGTTGGATCGGAATCGATGATGCGCTGTAGTTCTTCGTAGAAATCGTCCGACCCCACACCACCATCCGCCATGCGCAGCTTGATTCCCTGATAGTCTGCGGGGCTATGCGAACCTGTCACCATCAAGCCGCCCACAGCGCGGTCATCCCGGGCGACTGTCCACGCCAACGCGGGCGTGGGAACGTGCCTATCGGAAACCTTGACCGCCAGACCGTGCGCCGCAAGGACCTTGCCTGCAAGGCGCGCAAACTCACGTGCACCAGGACGTGCATCGTACCCAACATACACCAGCGCACCAGCTGCGCGGCGTGCCCAAAGAGCACCCGCCGCATCTGCAACTCGCACCACATTATCGTTGGTGAAATCACCATCAAGGCGCGCACGCCAGCCATCTGTTCCAAATCGTATTATTTCGCTCATGCGCGTATGCACCCCTTACGGTGATTATGTCATCGCGTCAATGCATTGTTCGGTATACCCCAACCAAGCGCGCCAACCGCAGGCGGTGAAATCTAAGCAAAGTGTAAGGATGGGGCTCGCAAACTAACAATCGCCCGCGCTGGGAACACGTCCCAACGCGGGCGACCCGTCGTCCGCTATCTCGCCTTACCCTTCTATGGTGATTCCCGACGATTCGAGATAGGCCAACCAGCGATTCATCGTGTCCTCGGAGAGCGCGTGCTCCATCAAACACGCTTCGGCATCGGCGCGCTCAAAGTCGACTCCGAGCTCGCCCGCGAGAAAGGCGCGCAACATGCGATGACGGCGCCAGACGGCGGAGCCAATCTCGCGCCCCTGAGATGTCAGACGCACTCTGCCATAGTGAGATTGCTCGACCATGCCCTGCGCTTTGAGCGCGGTGATCGCCTTGTTGACCGATGCCTTTGACACCTCAAGGCGCTGAGCGATGTCTACCGAACGAATACCACCCTCGACTTCTCCGCCGTTCTCTCCCTCGATTCGAACAATACACTCGAGATAGTCCTCGTTTGCCGTCGTCAGATGGGGCTCAGCTGTGAACTCGTCATGCTCCATGGCGTTTGTTCCCTTCTCTACCATTTCCGGCGGCAACGCATCGGCGCCGGACTCTGCCCGCTATGCGAAGCGGGCGACCAGATGCTTGAGGACCTCCACCATCTTCTCGAGCGAGAGGACGGGAATGAACTCATTCACGCCGTGGCAGCAATACGCTCCGGTCGACAAATTGGGACACGGCAGGCCGCGGAACGAAAGCTGTGCTCCGTCCGTACCGCCGCGGATGGGGATGACATTTGGGGTGACGCCGGCGTCCTCAAAAGCTTTTTTCGCCTGATCGATAAGCTCGGGGTAATCGGCCACGACCTCTGCCATGTTGCGATACTGGTACTTGATCTCGACCTTCACGCGCTCGCGCCCCTGTTCCTCATTCACAAAGGCGGCGGCGGAAAGCAGATGGTCGATTTTCGCTTGGAATTTCTCGCCATCGTGATCTCGGATGATGTAACGCGCCGTCGCGTGCTCGACCGTCGCACTCACGCCTTCCAGGTAATAGAAGCCCTCGTAGCCCTCGGTATACTCCGGGCGTTGGGCTGCTGGCAGCAATCCATGGAAGCGGTGGAAGAGCTCGCCGGCATTCACCATGCGTCCTTTCGCGTCCCCGGGGTGAATGGAGAACCCTTGGAAGCTCACGGTAGCCTCTGCCGCGTTGAAGCATTCCCACTCAAGCTCACCAAGAGGACCGCCGTCAACGGTATACGCATAGGTGCACCCAAACCCGTCGATGTCGAGCAGCTCAGCGCCGTGTCCAATCTCCTCGTCGGGGCACAGGCAGACGCCGATGGCGGGATGAGGCGTCTCGGGGCGCGCGCACAACTCGGCGAAGAGTGCCATGATCTCGGCGACACCCGCTTTGTCGTCGGCGCCCAAGAGCGTCGTTCCGTCGGTGCAGACCAGGTCCTGTCCAACAAGGTCGTTCAAAGCGGGAAGCACACTGGGGGCGATGGAAACAGGAGCGCCGTCCACCACACCACACACTAGGTCACCGCCCTGGTACGTGAGCACATGCGGCTTGACGCCAAAACCAGGTGCCTGCTCCGTGGTATCGAGATGGGCAATCAGGCCGAGGCGCGGACGCTCCTCGGAGCCCGAGCTTGCGGGAATCCAGGCGGTCACATACGCATGGTCCGTCACCGTCACGTCGCGGGCACCCATCCCGCGCAGCTCTTCCGCAACCATATGCGCCAAGTCAAACTGAATTTCCGTTGACGGGACGCGATCGCAATGCTCGTCTGCCGACTGGGTATCAACTTGCACGTACCGCAAGAACCTCTCGAGCACATCGGACATGGGGGCATTCCTTTCCTCGGCGCCATGTAGCGCAACGTGATACAAACGAAAAGCACCCCCAGCGTATGCCAGGGGTGCTTCTGAGTCAAAGGGTGCTGGCGTTAGGGCCGGCGACGTCGACGCCCCCAGCGTGGAACCATCGGCCACTACTCCGCCTCGTTCTCGCCATCAGACGTGGCCGACCCCAAGATGTCGCCCGCCGTGGAGGCGCCTGAAGTATCTTGTCCACTGGTCTGCGGACCTGGGGTTCTCACCCGCATCGACCCTCTCCATCATATCGGCGAGCTTGCTCTCGTAAACAAAGACGTAGCTCACACCGTTAACGTAGGTCGTATCATCGGCATACGAGGGGACGTTGGCGACGTACATGTCATTTTCGACGTCCATGCCCCGCATCGCGTTGGCAACGGAGATGATATCTTGGGGGCTTAACGTGGTCATGACGACCTCGGAGAGCGCCTCGACAATGCCCATCACCGTCGTTGCATCGAGCTCGTTGAGAATCTTCGAAGCAAGGGCGGCGAGCACCTGGCGCTGGTGGCGCATGCGCGTGTAATCGCCATCGGCATAGGTATAGCGGCAGCGCGCGTAGGTGAGTGCCGTGGCGCCGTCCATATGCTGATATCCCGTTTCGATCTTGATATCGAGATGCTCGGGATCATCGACCTCCTCGGTCGCGTGAGGTCGATGCCGCCCACCGCATCGATAAGCTGTTCCATGCCCTCGAAGTTGATCTCGGCGTAGTGGGAGATCTTCTGCTCGCCACCAAAACACAGCTGATTGACCGCCTTCACAACGCCCTCCGGGCCGTCAACAGAGTGGGTGGCGTTGATCTTCATCGTCTCGCCGTTATAGACCACCATCGTGTCACGCGGGATGGAGATGAGCGTCGCCTGCTTCTCAGTGGGATCGACGCGGGCGAGGATAATCGAGTCGGAGCGGTACGTATCTTCGCCCGGGCGACCGTCAGTGCCGAGCAGCAGGATGTAAAACGGCTCACGAGCGACGTCGGAGTCGTTCAAAATCATCCGGATGCCCTCGCCGAGCACTCCGTTGCCGGAGAGGTTTCCCGTTACTCGAACGAACCAGGCGCCGACCCCAACCACGCCCACGAGCAGCACCGCCAACAGGCCGCCCAGCACGCCGCGCTTGACCATGCGGCCACGACGGCGCTGGCGGGCACGTTCGGAATACCGGCCAACGTTCTCACGGCTATAGATGCGGCTGCTCGCTCCGGTTGAGGGGCGACGTCCCTCCTGGATGGGCTTCTTACGACGGCTCATAGACACCTGCACTCAATTGTTAGTCATCAATGGGATCGGGAAGGGAGAGGCGTTCCACTGTGGCGCCCAGCCCGCGTAGCTTGTCGACAAACCGCTCGTATCCGCGATCGATATGGTGGATAGCGGACACCTCCGTATAGCCCTCTGCGACAAGACCGGCAATGGCCAGGGCGGCACCGCCACGAAGATCGGGGGATGTAACCTGCGCGCCGGAGAAGCCCTTAACACCGTGGATCATGGCGTGATGCCCCTCGACACGAATGTCCGCGCCCATACGGACGAGCTCAGAGGCAAACATAAAGCGGTTCTCAAAGATGTTCTCGGTGATGATGGAGTTACCGTCGGCGAGCGCGGAAAGCACCATGACCTGAGCCTGCATGTCGGTGGGGAACCCGGGGAACGGCAAGGTTTGAATGTCAACAGGGGCAAATCGCTCGCAGCGTTGGACGCGCACGCCCTGCTCTATGCGCTCGATGCACACACCCATGCTCTCGAATTTCTTGAGGACCATCCCCAAGTGATGCGGATTGAAGCCGAGAACCTCGATTCCGGCGGGACCGGCGGCGAGCGCGCCGGCGACGATGAAGGTTCCGGCCTCGATGCGGTCACCCACCACGCGATGCGTCACGGGGCATAGCTCCTCGACGCCCTCGATGGTGACAACCGGGGTGCCGGCACCAATGATGCGGGCACCCATCTCGTTGAGCATGTTGGCGAGGTCTACGATTTCCGGTTCACGAGCGGCGTTGTCAATCACCGTCGTGCCCTTGGCTTTAACCGAGGCCATGATGAGGTTCTCCGTAGCGCCAACGCTGGCGAACTCAAGCGTGACGGACGTACCCTTAAGTCCGTTCGGTGCTGTAGCGTGGATGTAGCCGTGGTCGGTATCGAACGAAACGCCAAGCGCCTCGAGTCCGAGAATGTGCATGTCGATCTTGCGGGCGCCAAGGTTGCAGCCACCGGGCATGGCAATCTTGGCCTTACCGAATCTGCCGAGCAGGGGGCCCATCACGGCAGTCGACGCGCGCATCTTGGCAACCAAGTCATAGGGAGCCTCATATGAGTCGACCGCAGACGTGTCGATGCGCAGCGTATGCTCATCAAGCACATCGATCGTGGCGCCCATGCGCTTGAGCACCTTGCCCATCACATGAACATCGGAAATATTGGGGACATTCTCGAGCGTCGTGGCACCGGGCGCCAGCAACGTGGCGGCCATGAGCTTGAGCGCTGAGTTCTTGGCTCCCGAAACGACGACGCGGCCCTCAATTGCGTGCCCGCCCTCAACGCGGATGATATCCAAGCGCTTCCCTTTCAAAAAACATGCCCGGGTCGCCCCGGGCATGATGTCATAAACTGTGCGCGTCAAACGCGTCGCCACTGACCCTATTGGGATAGCAGCAGCTTGCACCATGCGATTTCATTATAGAGGTACGCACGGCGTGCATCATTCTCCGACATTTTCCCCAGCTCGTCTTCAAAACCGGCCATCTGGGCGGAGACTTCTTCGGCGTCGACCTTTTCGATATCAAGGGCGCGCTCAGCAAGCACGATGACCTCGTCATTCACAACCTGGACATATCCATCGGTGACCGCGAAGACGCGGTCGGTCACGCCCATCTGCGACTCGGAGACGCGAATCCGTCCGCCATCAATCGTGCAAATCTCGCTCGCATGGTGTGGCAAGATGCCGAACTCGCCGACAGTCGTGGGAACGGCCACGTAGGCAACCGGGCCCTCGAACACGCACTCCTCGGGGCAGACGATGCGCAACTGCATGGCCATGTCCTACGCCCCCATCTTGGCGGCGCGCTCGCGCACGTCGTCGATGGTGCCGGCGTAACGGAACGCCTGCTCGGGCAGATCGTCGCACTCGCCGTCGATGATGGCGGCAAAGGAGCGAACCGTGTCCTCGACGCGCACGTAGACGCCCGGGTTGCCGGTGAACTTCTCGGCGACGTGGAAGGACTGGGACAGGAACTGCTGGATCTTACGAGCGCGGTTCACAGTAAGGCGCTGCTCATCGGAGAGCTCGTCCATACCGAGAATGGCGATGATGTCCTGAAGGTCGGAGTACTCCTGCAAGATCTCCTGGACGCGCACGGCCACGCGGTAGTGCTCCTCGCCGACGATCGCGGGATCGAGCGCGTCGGAAGTGGAGGCCAGCGGATCGATTGCCGGGAACAGGCCCAGCGAGGAGATGGAGCGGGAGAGAACCGTCGTGGCGTCCAAGTGGGTGAACGTCGTGGCGGGCGCGGGGTCGGTCAGGTCGTCGGCGGGAACGTAAACGGCCTGAACCGAGGTGATGGAACCGGTCTTAGTGGAGGTGATGCGCTCCTGCAGGTCGCCCATCTCGGTAGCCAGGGTGGGCTGGTAACCGACGGCGGAGGGCATACGGCCAAGAAGCGCCGAGACCTCGGAACCGGCCTGGGAGAAACGGAAGATGTTGTCGATGAACAGCAGCACATCCTGACCGCGATCGCGGAAGTACTCAGCCTCGGTAAGGCCGGCCAGGCCGATGCGCAGACGGGCTCCCGGAGGCTCGTTCATCTGACCGTAGACCAGGCAGGTCTTGTCGATAACGCCCGACTCGCTCATCTCGAGGTACAGGTCGGTACCCTCGCGGGTACGCTCGCCAACGCCGGTGAACACCGAAGTGCCGCCATGCTCTTGGGCGAGGTTGTTGATGAGCTCCTGAATAAGCACCGTCTTGCCAACGCCGGCGCCACCGAACAGACCCGTCTTGCCGCCACGGATGTAGGGCTCGAGCAGGTCAACGGCCTTGATGCCGGTCTCGAAGATCTCGGTCTGCGTGGTGAGCTGGTCGAACGAAGGGGCCGGGTGATGGATCGGGTAGTACGCGTCCACCTCGGGCATCTCCTTGCCGTCGACGGGCTCGCCCATGACGTTCCAGATGCGACCGAGCGTGCCCTTGCCCACCGGCATCTGCATAGGGGCACCCGTGTCGACGACCTCGAGGCCGCGCTGCAAACCGTCGGTGGAAGTCATGGCGACGCAGCGCACGACATCGCCAGGCAGCTGGCTCTCGACCTCGAGGATGGTGTTGATGTGGCCGACGGGCGTGTCCACGTCGACGGTGAGGGCGTTGTAGATGTTCGGCACGCCGCCCTTGAACTTAACGTCCACGACGGCGCCAATGATGCGCGTGATGCGCCCGACGCCCGCGGTGGGCGTGGAGTCCACAGCGATGGTATCTGCCATTAGTTCTCCTCCAATGCAGCGGCTCCGCCCACGATCTCGTTGATCTCAGTGGTGATGGAAGCCTGGCGTACACGGTTATAGGTGCGCGAGAGGTCGGCGATGATGGCGGTGGCGTTCTCCGTCGCGGAGTGCATGGACTTGCGGCGGGCTCCCTGCTCGGCTGCCGCCGAGTCGATCATCGCCTGATGGACGATGGTGAGTACGTAGCTCGGAATGAGCTTGCTCAGCACATGGTCAGCGGAAGGCACGAACTCGAAGGGCGACGACAGACCCGTAGGCGCCTCGTTCTCGTTCGCACGCGGGCCACGGGCGGTCTGCAGCACCAGCTGGTCGAGCGGCAGAATGCGCTCGAGACGAAGCACCTGCTCCACGCGGTTCTTGGCATGGAAGTAGACGATGTCCACCCGCCCAAGGTGCCCCCGGGAATACGCATCGATCACGTAATTCGCGACGATGCGAGCATTCTCGATTGTGGGATCGTCGGACTCACCAACGATTGCCATCACCTTGTTGGGGTATTTGCGGAAGAACTCCGTCGCCTTGCGTCCACAGGTGATGAGCTCGACCTCTTTCGCACCGTGGCGATAGAAGTGCTTGATGCGCTGCTCGGCGGCGCGCTCCACCTGTACGTTGTAGCCGCCGGCCAAGCCGCGGTCGGAGCTGATCACAATCACCAGCGCTCGCTCGTAAACCTCGGGGTCGACGAGCAGTGGGTTGGAGACATCGACCGACGAATCCTGCGCAACGGTCAGCATGACGTCCGTGATGGCGGCGGCATACGGCTCGGAATCCTTCTCGCGCTGGAGCGCGCGAGCGATCTTAGCCGTAGCCACCATTTCCATCGTGCGCGTGATCTGCTGGGTCGTGGAGACCGAGTTGATGCGCTTTTTTATGTCGCGGAGGTTAGCCATGGGGCCTAGTTCTCTCCTGCTTCGCCGTCGAGCGCGGAGGCACTCGACGCCTGGGACTCACGGGAGGCCAGGAACTGACTCTTATAATCACGGATCGCCGTCTCGAGCTGGGATGCCATCGCATCGTCCATCTTGACGGTGCGGAAGCTCTCGAGCAGCTTGCGGTGGGCGCCCTCGAGGTAATCCACGAGGCCGTCACGGAACGGCACGACGTCGGCGAGGTCCATATCGTCCAGGTAGCCCTTGTTACCGGCGTACAGAACGGCGACCTGCTCCGTAACGTCCAATGCCTTATAGCGACCCTGCTTGAGGAGCTCGGTCATACGAGCACCATGCGTGAGCTGCTTTTGGGTGGTGGCGTCGAGGTCGGAGCCGAACTGCATGAAGCCGGCGAGCTCACGATACGACGCGAGATCGAGACGCAAGTTGCCCGCCTGCTGCTTCATGGCCTTGGTCTGAGCCGAACCACCAACGCGGGACACGGAGATGCCCACGTCGACTGCGGGGCGCTGACCCTGGTGGAACAGTTCGGACTGCAGGTAGATCTGACCATCGGTAATCGAGATGACGTTGGTCGGAATGTACGCGGAGACGTCGCCATCCTGCGTCTCGATGATCGGCAGAGCCGTGAGGGAGCCACCGCCGTTCTCCTCGGAGAGCTTGCAGGCGCGCTCGAGCAGACGAGAGTGCAGGTAGAAGATGTCGCCGGGGGTACGCCTCGCGTCCCGGGGGGACGACGCAGCGTAAGCGACATCTGACGGTAGGCGACGGCCTGCTTGGACAGGTCGTCGTACACGACCAGGACGTGACCGCCGGGGTTGGTGGCGCTGGCGGGACGGCCGTCCTCGCCGTTGTACATGAAGTACTCGCCAATGGCGGCGCCTGCCATAGGCGCGATGTACTGCAACGGGGCCGAATCGGCAGCGGTGGCGGACACGATGACCGTGTACTCGAGCGCACCGTGTGCGGCGAGCATCTCGCGAATCGCGGCGACCGTCGAGGCCTTCTGGCCAATAGCGACGTACACGCAGATCACGCCCTTGCCGCGCTGGTTGATGATGGCGTCGACGGCGATGGCGGTCTTGCCCGTCTTACGATCGCCGATGATGAGCTCGCGCTGGCCACGGCCAATCGGGATCATCGCGTCGACGGCAAGCAGGCCCGTCTGCATGGGCTCGCATACCGGGGTACGCTCGATAACGCCGGGAGCCTTGAACTCAATGGGTCGACGCGACGTCTGGCCGATGCTGCCCTTGCCATCGATGGGCTGGCCGAGCGGATTAACCACGCGGCCGAGCATGCCACGGCCCACAGGGATGTCCATGACGCGGCCGGTCGTGCGGCACTGGTCGCCTTCTTTAATGGAATCGACCTCGCCGAACAGGACCGCGCCGACCTCATCGCGATCGAGGTTCTGAGCCAGGCCGTACACCGTACGGCCCGTGATGGAGCTCGTGAACTCAAGGAGCTCACCTGCCATCGCGCTCTTGAGACCGAAGACGTGGGCGATACCATCGCCCACCTCGGCTACGTGGGATACTTCTTGGGTATCGACGGTAGCCGACAGGTCGAACAGGCGCTGCTGTAGGACTTGCTCGATGTTCTCGGCAGTAATTGCCTCGGACATTGGCTATACCTCCGAATTCTTAACTGACTGAGTCATGACCTTTCGGGCCTGCTCAAGCTGGTGACGCACCGACGCGTCACGACGACGCCCCTGCGCGGAGATGATCAAGCCACCGATGATGGACGGGTCGACGCGCTCGATCAAAAACACGTTGCAGCCCAGGTCAAGCTCGCACTTCTGCGTGATCAGCGCGCGCAACTCGTTGTCGAGCGGCACCGCCGTGGTGACGGTCACGCCGACCGTCTGCTGGTCGCCATCGGCCATCTCACTGTAGAGATCGAGGACGTCGGCCAACTTGTCCAAGTCGCCATTGACGGCCATCTGAGACAGGACGGAAAGGACCTCGGGGCTCGCATCTGCCTCGGCCTTGAGGGGGGCGAGGTTCTCGTAGACTCGATCCTCGTTCTTAGCCGCCTCGAGCAGCGTGCGGGCGTACGTCTCGAGCTTGCGCTTTTCGAAACGCTCGCTGATATCCTTATCGACCATTGATGGTACCCACTTCCGCAAGGTACTTCTTGATGAGCTCACGCTGCTTGGCTTCATCGCTGGCGAGTGTGTCGCCCACGATCTTGCCTGCCACGGCGACAGAGACCTTGGCGATGGTGTCGGTGGCGGACGCAAGGGAGCGCTTCATCTCGTCATCAGCGCGATCGTGCGCCTTGGCGATGATGTCCTCGGCCTCCGCGTGAGCGGCGGCGACGATGCGAGCGCGCTCCTTCTCTGCGTCACCGCGGGCCTCAAGGACGATCTCGGACGCTTGCGGCGCGCCTCGGCGACAATGGCGTCCGCCTCGTCGCGAATCTCGGCAGCCTCAGCCTTGGTGGCGTCGGCTTCCTCGATGCTGTCCTCGATCTTGTGCTCGCGGGCATCGAGAACGGAGATGACCTTGGGCCACACGAACTTGGCCAAGAGGAACCAGATGATCAGGAAGATGAGGAGCGCGGGAACGAACTCCGCCATCTTGGGGATCAGGATATCCGCGCCACCGGACTCGGTTCCCTCGGCAAAAGCCAAGGTGGGCGTGAGAAGCACCGAGGCGAAGGCCCCAAGCGCGACACCTGCGCGTCAACGTTTTTCATGACTTCCCCTCGGGACGTATCGCCCGGTACTCTTGCGAGGACCCGGCCTATTTGACAACCAGTGCGACGACGAAGCCGATCAGGGCCAGAGCCTCGGCGAAAGCCGAGCCCATGATGAAGACGGTGAACACGCGGTCCTGAACCTCAGGCTGACGCGCCATGCGCTCGCAACGCCATATGCAGCGAGGCCGATAGCGAGGCCTGCACCGATAACACCAAGACCGTAACCGATAACTCCCACAATTCCTCCTTGAGATCGCGCGCCTTCGTGGCGCACCTTGATCACGATACCTATCTCAAGCGCACGGCTCGAACCGCACGCAGGGTACCCCTACACGTATGGCTAGTGCCCTTCGGCCTCTGCGCCCTGGATGTACACGGCGGTGAGAACGGTGAACACGTATGCCTGAATCACGCCGACGAAGATCTCGATGGCGTAAATCACAAATAGGATTGCCGCGAACGCAAGGGACGGCAGAGCGCCAAGGGCGTTGGCGGCGCTGAACTCGGCAATGAGCGGCTCCGCGAACAGCGAAACCATAAGCGCAAAGGAGCCCAGAACGATATGGCCTGCGAACATATTGCAGAACAGACGAACCGCCAGCGTGATGGGTCGCAGCAGCGTGGAGATGACCTCGATCACCCAAATAAGTATGTTGAGCGGGAACATGACCCCCTTGGGCGCGAGGCTTTTGATGTAGCCCACACGCCGTGGTTCTTCATGCCCACCCAAACGAAGTACACGAACGCGACGAGTGCGAGGGCCGCGGTGGTGGAAATCGTGCCCGTACCCGGCTTCATACCGGGAATGATGCCGATGATGTTGTTGACCACGATGAACATGAACAACGTTCCCAAGAACGGCAGGTGACGACGCCAGGACTCCTTGCCCAAGATGCCGATTCCCACGTCGTTCTCAAGGTACTCGATCACAAATTCGATCGCGTTGGCAAACCTGCCGTGCGGAACTACGGCGACGCGCTTGGCGAACGCGAACATAATGACAAGTAAGACGATCGAAGACACGATGAGCCAGAATGAATACTGGGTCACGCCGTGCATCAAGTCGCCCACGACGGGTATCGAGCTGAAGCTCGACACGAGGTGGTTGATCTCGCCCGGCAGCTTCTCAAACGCTTCCATGCGCTAACCCTCCTAGAGTCAGTGACTCATCGTTTTGGCGGCAAGTACCGCCCACATGACCAGGAACCCCATGAGGAACCCGACCGCGACCACCGGCAAGTCCTGCGGAACGGACATCCAAACCAAGGCAAATGCCGCCATGGCAAAAGCAAAGGAGACACCCAGTGCGGCCATCCCCCTGCCTACCGTTGGTTTAAGGCGCCCCGACCGCGCCAAAAGCACGACCGCGAATAAGGGGGCGAACGTTGCGACCCCTAAGCCCATCCCAACTGCAAGCATCGGCTACCCTTCCGCTGCGGGACATTCACGTGGAATGCGCGTGCCACAAGTTCCAAACCTGCACATACATGCAGTTTGATGCGGCAACGCACGACCTTGCGAATACCAGTGCTTCGCAGTATATCGCTCAATAATCCCCGCGCAAGTAAAATCGTACAACCGGATGATGTTTATGGACATTTGTTCACAATACGACATTCGTTCATTAAATTTGAGAACATATTGGGGCGTTTGTTGTTTATTTTAACCCAAACAAAAACGCGGTGCGCCGTCAAAACGCACCGCGTTACCGCACCGAAACGTGCCCCAATGGCACGCGCGAGACCCTACAGAGTGCCGAAGATGCGGTCTCCGGCATCGCCGAGACCGGGAACGATGTATGCCGCGTCGTTAAGGCCCTCGTCGATGGAACACGTGTACAGGCGAACATCGGGATCGTGGTCGAGCACCGTCTTGATACCCTCGGGAGCGGCAACCAACACGAGCAGACGCACGTCCTTCACGCCTTGACCACGCAGGTAGTCAATCGCCGCCGTGGCGGAGCCGCCCGTGGCGAGCATGGGATCGACCACCAAGCACGTACGCTGCTCGGCGTCGGCGGGAAGCTTAGCGTAGTACTCGTGCGGCTCGTGCGTCACTTCGTCGCGGTACATGCCCACATGACCAACGCGGGCAGCGGGGATGAGCTCAAGTAGGCCGTCCACCATGCCCAATCCGGCACGCAGGATCGGAACAATGGCAACCTTGCGCCCAGCGATCTGCTTGCCCGTGGTGGCGCAAATCGGCGTCTTTACGGGAGCATCTTCAAGCGGGAAATCTCTCGTGGCCTCATAGCCCTCAAACAGGGCGAGCTCCTTAACGAGCTCGCGGAACTGTTTCGAACCGGTGCGCTCGTCGCGCATGATTGTCAGCTTGTGCTGGACGAGCGGATGGTCAACCAGCGTGACGCGGCTGCTGTCAAATGATACGGACATATCGTCCTCCTATCTAGTCAAGCGCCATGACTTTGGCCACGCGGGCCTCATGACCGCCTTCAAACTCCGTCTCGAGGAACGTCTTGACGATTTCCTTGTTGACGTCGATGTCAACAAAACGGCCCGACAGGCACACGACGTTACCGTTATTGTGCTGGCGGAACAGCTCGGCGAATGGAACCGACGTGATGGACGAGGCGCGAACGCCGGCTACTTTATCGGCGGCAAGCGCCATGCCGATGCCGGTGCCACACACCAGCACGCCGCGATCCGCCTCGCCGGCCGAGACCGCCTGCGCGACCTTCACGGCATAGTCGGGATAATCGACGGAAGCATCGGAGTCGGGGCCCATATCGGCGACCTCGCAACCCAGCTCCTCGGTCAAGTAGCTCGCCAGGGCTTCTTTTTGCTCAAATCCACCATGATCGGAGGCAATGGCGACACGCATCGTGCACGTCCTTTCAACTGTTGAATGCAACGGTTTCACTCTAGCAGGTTCGCAGGGAACGTGCGTCCTTAACGTGAACGGGCACGCGCGACCGCATCGTGCCATCCAGAGAGGCTGCGCGCCACGACCTCCTCAGATGCACTGGGGTCGAACCTCTTGCCGGGCACGCGGTTTTGCTCCAGGTCATCGAGATCCTCCCAATATCCAACCGCAAGACCGGCGAGATATGCCGCGCCAAGCGCCGTAGTCTCCACATTTTCCGTCTGAACCACTGGAATGCCCAGAAGGTCGGCCTGGAATTGCATGATAAAGTCGTTGCGCGAAGCTCCCCCGTCCACCGAAAGTGTCTCTATCTTCACGCCCGCATCGCGCTCCATGGAGCGCAGTACGTCAAAGCTCTGGTATGCCATCGACTCGCACGCGGCACGCACGAGCGTGGCGCGATCGCTCGCACCCGTCAAACCGCAAATCAGGCCTCGGGCATCAGGATCCCACCATGGAGCTCCCAGGCCGCTGAATGCCGGAACCAGATAACAACCGCCGTTGTCGTCAAGATGACGGCACAGATCGGACGCCTCCTTGGTGCTGGAAATCAAGCCGAGTTTATCGCGCAGCCATTGCACCGTCGCGCCGGCGTGGAAAATAGATCCTTCGAGGGCGTAGGAGATCTTGCCGGCATGGGCGATGCCGATGGTCGAGACCAAACCATGTTCGGAGGCAACACACGCCTCGCCGGTGTTCATGAGCATGAAACATCCGGTGCCGTAGGTGTTCTTGGTGCAACCGGGCTCAAAACAGCAATGGCCGAACAGCGACGCCTGCTGGTCGCCCGCCACGCCCGTGATCGATGGCCCGTAGGTCATAATCTCGTTCGACACACTCCCGTAACCATCTGAACTCCAGCGCACCTCGGGAAGCATAGAGCGCGGAACGTCCAGTATCTTGAGGAGTTCATCGTCCCATTCGAGCGTGTGGATGTTGAACAGCATGGTGCGGCTGGCGTTGGTGTAGTCGGTGGCGTGAACCGCGCCTCCCGTGAGGTTGTAGATGAGCCACGTGTCGATGGTGCCGAACATCAGCTCTCCCGCATCGGCGGCGGCGCGGGCACCATCGACGTTGTCGAGGATCCACTTGATCTTGGTGCCCGAGAAGTACGGATCGGGCATGAGTCCCGTCTTGCTCCGAATGGTGTCCGACACACCCTCGGCGATGAGGGCGTCGGTGATGCCGGCGGTACGGCGGCATTGCCACACGATGGCGTTGTGGATAGGTTGACCAGAGTCGCGATCCCACACCACCGTGGTCTCCCGCTGGTTGGTAATACCGATTGCCGCAATGCGATCCGAGTGGATGCCGCTTTTGAACTGCACCTCCATCATGACGGCAATCTGAGAGGCGAGGATCTCCATAGGGTCTTGCTCGACCCATCCAGAGCGCGGATACATGGTCTTGATGTGGCGCGACGCCTGGGCAACCACGCAGTCGTACTCGTCGACGATGATCGCGCGCACCGATGTGGTCCCCGAGTCGAGCGCCATGATGTAACGGCCGCCCAAGGGCGTGTACGTGCGGTCAATCTTCCCGAGGTCTTTGAGCGAGAGCGCCATTGGAGGGCCTTTCTATGAGAGTGCCCGGCGCCCCTGATTGGAGCACCGGGGCACAATACATGCCATTAGCATTGTTTCACGGGCACGGGGTCGCCACCGTGGCGCCTGCGGCCCATCCGATAGACGGGGCAATCAGTCGGTCAATGCACACATTTGGTGGGTGAAAGGCGTGGACCTACTTCCCTCCTCTGCGGCGAACAACCATCGCGATACCGGCGATGACCACGATGGCGCCAAGGGCTCCCAGCGCGATGACGGGGATCAGCGAGGAATCGCCCGTAGCCGGCAGACCGCCATTCGGCTTGGTCTGGGGAGAACCGGTGCCGGTATCGGCACCGTTGCCAGCGCCGCTGCCGCCGTTGTTTCCGCCGCCACTGCCACCGTTTCCGGATTCGCCCTTGAGTTTCAGTCCATCGCGAGCCGCCTTAAGGGCGCTCACCAGCTGCTCAGCCTCGGCCTGGGAAAGATTGTCTCCCTTCTCAAGTCCAACCTTGGCTGCCGCGAGAGCCTCGCCATATGCCTGCCAGGTCTCATCCGTGTACCGAGAGCCATCCGTGATCGCTCCGTTCACCAGCTCGGAGAGCTCCGTGCCCGTGTACTTGAGGACCGGACTGTTCAGCGCGGTCTCGATAGCGGCCTTGATGTCTTCAACTTGGTCGGCAGTCAGGCTCTCGGGGTGCGCAATCGCATCCTTCGCCTGCTCCACGGCGGCGTTCAGCGCATTGATGGAGTCAGTGGTCCAGGCGCTCGTGTCCTGCTGGCCCGCGGCATCGACCGTCTCCTGTAGCTCGGCGATGAGATCGGAATCCATACCGGAGAGCGCGCCCAGCAGGTAGATCTCGGAAATCTGGGGCGTCGTGCCCTCAGCCCACTCGAACACGAGGTCCTTCACCGCAGTGTACTCCGCGAGCGCGCGACCGTCGTTCTTGAGCTTTCCGAAGCTGAACTCCTTCAGCACCTTGTTGTCGACACCCAGCTCGACCGTCGTGGTCGTGCTGTACGTATCGTCGGTGTAGAGGACCGCCTTCACCGTCACATTGCTCGGCTTGCCATGGGAGACGATGCGGACGCCTTGGAGCGGCGTGCCATCGGCCTTGAGCGGAGCGGAAACGTGGTAGGTGAGCGAACCAGCCTCGGATCCCTGCGGTGTCCACGCGGTAAGCAGGTTCTTGTCGATTAGGTTCTGCGGAGTCTTGCCCTGCTGCTCCATCACCGTGGACTCAAAGTCGCCACCAGCATAGGTGGAAACGTATCCCCCCTTGTTGATGCGCAGCTCACCGATCTCGACCCAGCGATTCGGATATGCCTCGGTAAAGCGGATGCGCAGGTAACGACCGCTCAGGTCGAGGTCCTTCGCTTCGATGAACATGTTTCCGGGGGTCTCGCTGGAGTGCGTGAGCCAGCCGGCTTCCTTGGCCGTCGACTGTGTTCCGGGGTCGGCGATCTTTCCATCGCTGTTGATGTCGAGGACGAGCTTCCAATCCGCGTCCGCGGCGTCGGGCGCATCGGCGACCTCAACGACCGCATTGCGGATGAAATCGAGGCTGGCCTCGGACACGAAGTACTCGAACGAGTTAATCGTACGGGTCTGACCCAAATCGAACACGACGGTGCTGCCCTTGGCAGGAGCGCCGGAGGACTTGGTGGCCGTGGTCACATCGCCGTCGAAGATCTTGGAGGCATCCAGCGTTTGATTGCCGGGAAGATCGCTCTTTACCAACGTGGGGGTGAGGGAGTTGAGATAGGGAACCCTCAAGACCCTTGATGGTCACGGTCGCATTGTCGCCCGTGGCGCGGAAGCCACATAGCGGGCGCGCTCCACGTTGGAGCCCTCGACAGGAATCCACTCAAGACCGTTCTGGGAATACACAGCCTCGGCGCTGGAGAGCGTCTGCT
>ENA-OPZN01000111-OPZN01000111.1-human-gut-metagenome-genome-assembly--contig:-NODE-111-length-32503-cov-3.070546_pt1 | contig 32503 bp, 33 predicted proteins | sample MGYA00242483_ERZ504503 | MGnify/ENA primary metagenome ERZ504503 (study PRJEB26092, sample SAMD00036285) | human gut metagenome | host: Homo sapiens | study: EMG produced TPA metagenomics assembly of... | reverse complement strand
CACAGAACCAAGCCAATTGCAGGCTTATTGTAACAAGAAATACGAACTATTGCCCGATTTCAAAGACACCAATCTTTTTACCAACGATCAAACCAGTGATAACCAAGCAGGAACAGATCCTGTAGATTTCTTTCTACCGCAACGTATCAAAGTTGCCGCCACAGGAAGTTATAATCGGCAAGGACATTTGCGCGACTGTAACCGATTGTTATATTACGCTTTGGAAAATATCCAAAAAGGGGAACTGGAAGATACCCGCGAAACTCAGCAATATATCGGTGAGATTTACTTCTTCAGAGCTTACATCTATTTCGAATATTTGAGGAAATTCGGAGATTTTCCCATTATCAAATCAGAACTTAGCGCAGATGATTATGCCGCCAATGTGGAAGCAAACAAACGTAAGCCACGTAATGAAGTGGCCCGATTTATTCTAGAAGACCTGAACGAAGCCATTGCCCGATTATTACCGCGCAGTAATAATCTGACCAATCACCGTCTGAACAGAGAGTGTGCCTATCTATTTAAATCACGTGTAGCCCTGTATGAAGCAAGTTGGGAAACCTACCATCAAGGAACCGCACGAGTACCAGGTGGTCCGGGCTGGCCGGGCGGTACTTTCAATGGCAACCTTAATACTGAAATAGATTTCTTCCTGACTGAAGCGATGGCATCTGCCAAAGAAGTGGCAGAAGCAATACAAATCTCTGATAAAATAGAAGATTATATGAATATGTTCAATCAATATGATCTTTCTTCCAACAAAGAGGTATTATTATGGCGTATGTATAGTGCGGATGCCAAAGTGAATAGCTTAGTAGAAGGCAATTATCATAGCATATACAATGAAAACGGTGAAGGCTGTGTGGGACAAGGTGGAGGTTATACACGATCCATGGTTGAAACTTTCCTAACTACCAATGGCCTGCCTATTTATGCACCAGAAAATACAGAATACAAAGGCGACAAAAGTATCCCCGATGTAATGGAGAATCGTGATTTACGCCTTGTAGAATCAACTTTCAAACCGGGTGATATGGTTTGGAGAGGTGGTAATATGGACCAAGACGGAAGAATGGTCTATGCAAATCTACTACAAGCTTATCAAAACTTAAGCAGAACAGCTACAGGATATTTAGTTCGTAAAGGATGGAGAGACAGCAATGTAGCTCCAGCGGATAATTCACCTTTGGCTTATATGATATTCCGCGCCAGCGAAGCATATCTCAACTATATGGAAGCTGACTATATGAAAAACAAAAATCTAGATGATTATAGCAAAAAATACTGGAGAGCTTTGAGAAAGCGTGCCGGCGTATCAGAAAACTTCCAAAAAACTATCGATGCAACAGATCTAAGTAAAGAAAACGATCTGGCTGTTTGGTCCGGAAGTCAGATGATAGACAAAACTTTATATAATATCCGCCGTGAACGACGTTGCGAATTTATAGCAGAAGGCATGCGTAAAGATGATCTTTTACGCTGGCGTTCACTAGATAAAATGAAAACTATCAAACAGAAGGATTCAATTGGCAAGAATATCAAAAAGAGCCTTACTATGTGAAACAATTGGCTGCCGGCTTAGTGGTTAGTAATTCTAAATATTTACGTCCGCATTTTGCCAACGAACTGATCATTACCAACAATGGCTACAACTTTGAAGAAGCGAATTACCTGACCCCTATCTCTTATGACGTATTCCGTCTTTCAACCCCTGAGAAAGGAGGCGATATTTCCACTTCCGTTGTTTATCAAAATCCAGGCTGGCCTGTCGGTGCCAATCAATATGCTCTGCAATAGGTTTAGATAAAATAACTCAAAAAGGGTGTAGTTTAATTCGTTACAATGTATTCTTATTGTACCTTTGAACACACCCTTTACCAATATCATACCGAATTAATATGAAATTTTTCTCTAAAAAAACATTTTTCATCTTTCCGTTCTTGACTTCTATCTATTTACAAGCTCAAGAAAAACCTAACCTGGTCTTCATCATGGCAGATCAATGGAGAGGAGATGCTTTAGGTTGTCTCGGAAAAGAACCTGTCAAAACACCTTGCCTGGACCAACTGGCCCGTGAAGGTGTGAATTTCACCAATGCTGTCAGCAGCTATCCCGTATCTTCACCGGCACGAGGCATGTTGATGACAGGCATGTATCCGCATAAGAACAAAGTAACAGGCAATTGCAATTCTGCCAACGCTCCTTATGGAGTAGAACTTCCACAAGATGCACGCTGCTGGAGTGATATACTTAAAGCCAATGGATACCAAACAGGATATATCGGCAAATGGCATCTGGATGCTCCTCATGAACCATACATAGATACTTACAACAACCATGGTGCAGTTGCTTGGAACGAATGGTGTCCAAAAGAACGCCGGCACGGTTTTGACTATTGGACCGCTTATGGCACTTACGACTACCATTTAAAACCCATGTACTGGGACACTGACGCTCCCCGGGACAGTTTTTATTATGTCAATCAATGGGGACCGGAGTATGAAGCCGACAAAGCGATTGAGTACCTCAACGGGCATATAGATAAAACGCAGCCATTTGCCTTAGTCGTATCCATGAACCCTCCACACACCGGTTACGAGTTGGTGCCCGACCGATACAAGGAGATGTATAAAAACCTGAATGTAGAGGCATTATGTGCCAACCGTCCCGACATTCCCGCCAAAGGCACTGAAATGGGCGACTATTTCCGCAACAATATCCGCAATTACTATGCCTGCATGACCGGAGTCGATGAAAATATAGGTCGGATAATCAACGAATTGAAACGTTTTGGGTTTATTTAAAAATACTATTGTAGTATTCACTTCTGACCACGGCATCTGCATGGGGGCTCATGAACAAGCCGGAAAAGATATCTTTTATGAGGAATCCATGCGAATTCCAGTCCTTATCTCATGGCCGGAAAAAAATAAAGCCGAAAACCGACCGAACAACCATGATAGCTTTTGCCGACTTGTATCCGACCCTGCTTTCCATCATGGGCTTTCAGCAACAAATACCGGAAGAAGTACAAACATTCGACCTTGCTTCCGTTCTCCTCTACGGAAAAGAAAACAACCGCATTGTCCAACCCTATTATTACATACAGTCATCCAATCCGGCAACAGGCTACCGGGGATTACGCACCGCTACACATACGTTTACTATCCATGCAACCGATGGTAAGGTAGATAAGATTATTCTATTCGACAGGAGATCAGACCCTTACCAAATGAATAATATAGCTATGCAGCATCCCAAAACTGGTAAACCGATTGAAAAGCCAATTAAAAACATGGCTGCAAAAAACAGAAGATCCATTTTTTAATTATTTATAACCTATGAAGATACTATATACATCCCTTCTCTTCCTTATGAACTGTGTACTGAGTGTTGCACAACCGGAAATCATTGTACCCAAACCGCATCAATTGAAATGGCATGAAGCGGAAATGGGAGCCGTATTTCATTATGACCTCCACGTATTCGACGGCATCCGCTACGGACAAGGCAATAACCGTATCAGCCCCATTGAAGATTATAATATATTTAATCCTACCCAACTGGATACTGACCAATGGATTCAGGCAGCTAAAGCCGCAGGCTGCAAATTCGCCGTACTCACAGCCACGCATGAAACCGGCTTCGGATTGTGGCAAAGTGACGTAAACCCATACTGCCTGAAAGCTGTAAAATGGCGTGATGGCAAAGGAGACATTGTCCGCGACTTTGTCAACTCCTGCCGTAAGTATGGTATCCAGCCGGGCATCTATGTAGGCATCCGGTGGAATTCACTTCTGGGTATCCATAATTTCAAGGTAGCCGGTGACGGAGAATTTGCCGCCAACCGACAGGCGTGGTATAAACGCTTCTGCGAGAAAATGGTGGAAGAACTTTGTACCCGCTATGGAGATTTATATATGATTTGGTTTGATGGCGGAGCCGATGACCCACGAGGTGACGGTCCTGATGTGGAACCCATCGTCAATAAATACCAACCCAACTGCCTGTTCTACCACAACATAGACCGTGCTGATTTCCGCTGGGGAGGTTCAGAAACCGGCACAGTGGGATACCCCTGCTGGTCCACTTTTCCGGCCCCCTGTTCACATCATAAACGTATTGAAAGCCAAAAAGACCAAATAGCCTTATTAAAACAAGGTGATCCCGAAGGCAAATACTGGGTACCAGCTATGGCAGACAGCCCCCTGCGTGGTGCCAACGGCCGCCACGAATGGTTTTGGGAACCCGATGACGAGAATAATATCTATCCATTGACAACGTTGATGGATATGTACGAAAAATCAGTGGGCCGCAACGCTACGTTAATCATCGGGCTGACCCCCGATCCCGATGGGCTATTGCCGGCAGGTGACGAACAGCGTTTAAAAGAATGGGGAGAAGAAATAAACCGGCGCTTTGGTACACCATTGGCGGAAACCCAAGGCCGGAGGCAACGGCTTACGCTGAATCTGAATGAAAAACAACCGGTCAACTACTGCATCATCCAAGAAGACATTGCCAAAGGCGAAAGAATACGCCAATACAAGATAGAAGCGAAAGTCAACGGAAAATGGCAGACAGTGTGCTCCGGCGAGTCTGTGGGACACAAACGCATTGCACACTTCGAACCGGTAGAAACCACCGCCTTGCGCCTCACCGTAACCCAATCCGTTGCCGTACCCGAAATCAGACATTTCAGTGCCTATAACGTAACTCTCAAATAAAAAATCATGAGAGAATATAAAGCAATATTCATTTGTATCCTGATTTGCAATGTATTTGTTTGTCCGAAATCCTTCGGGCAAACAGATTACACATATGAAAAAGGAAAGTCTTTCAAGAACACAAACGCTTTGTCAATGACAGATACGATTGATTTAACTTCCATTTCTTCTCCCATACCCTATAAGAAATCCATACCCGGACAAACCCAAACTATTGCCTGTCCGGTACGGTTACCCGGGTACGTCCGAGGTATTTTCTTCAGCCGAGACTCCCGTCCGGGAGATTTTGAATGGCCCAACAATACCAACCGGCTCCTACCTTGGGTGTTCAACGATTTAAAAGAATTAACCGACACCCGCTATCCGGGAATACCTTCCAATGCAACCCCATCTACGTTGGGAGATGCATTACTGCTGGAACTGACAAACGGAGAATACTTGTTTGCCAAAGCTGTTGCCGGCCGTAACAGTTTAAGCTGGCTGCAAGTAAACGATAACGGCTCTGTCACCCTATATGTATCCACCTTAGGAAAAGACTATCTGAAACCGGAAGTCCCTCTTCTACTCATCCGACAAGGAAAAGATATTTATTCAACCATTCGGCAAGCCTATCAAGCGCTGATGAAAAATACAGAAGCCGCCGACTTAAAAAGCCGCACAGCCAAGGAATATTTCGAAGCTTTCCGCTATCTCGGTTGGTGTACATGGGAACATTATCATGATGATATAAACGAATCCAAGATAATAAACGATATGAAAACGATAGAGGCATCCGGCATTCCTATCCGGTATGTACTGATTGACGACGGTCATCTCGCCCACAAGAACAGGCAACTGACCGGTTTCATACCAGATAAACAACGTTTCCCGTCGGGATGGAAAAAAATCATGTCATACAAAAAAGAAAATAAAATCAAATGGATCGGACTGTGGTACAGCCTTTCGGGATACTGGATGGGATTATCCCCCGAAAACGGATTTCCACAAGTCGTCCGACAAGCCCTATACCCACACGCCGGCAGCCTTCTGCCAGGAACGGACAGCACCCGCATCCGTTCCTTCTATCGCTACTACGTCAGCACCTTAAAAGAACAAGGATTCGATTTTCTGAAAGTAGATAACCAAGCTTTTACGCTGCCACTCTACATGGGAGGGCATGAAAGTATCCGCCAGGCAACCGACTGTAACCGAAGCCTGGAAGCCGAGATCCACCGGCAAAATATGGGATTAATGAACTGTATGGCACAGAACGTCATCAATACCGACCATACGTCATACAGCAACAGCACCCGTGTCAGCATAGACTATAAGAAATATGATGAGGATATGGCAAAATCACATCTATTCCAGTCTTATACCAATACCCTGCTACTAGGACAAACCGTATGGCCCGACCATGATATGTTTCATTCCTGCGATACCGTTTGCGGCACTTTGATGGCACGTTCCAAGGCCATTTCCGGAGGTCCGGTCTACCTGTCGGACGCCCCCGGGGACTTTATCAAGGAAAACATCTTTCCTTTAATTGACAAACAAGGCAAACTGTTCCGCCCCGAAGCTCCTGCCGTACCTATGCCGGAATCTATACTGACCAATCCATTATGGAGTGGAAAAGCATATCGAGTAGCAGCTCCCTCAGGCAACGGAGCAATGACATTAATCTGTTACAACCTGAATGTTTCCCCCCGACATCAGCAAGTTCAGGCCACTATAAAAAAAGAAGATTATTCTCTTCGGAACAGTTTTGAGAAAATGTCTGCCACCCCCGAAGAACGCGTGCTGCTTTATAATTGGGAATCACAAAAGGCAGAAGAACTATCAGACAGCAGTACATTCGAACTTATCGGATTTACAGACAAACTGTTTCATCTCTGCCCCATACGGAAAGGATGGGCAGTCATTGGCATACAGGAAAAATATCTGTCCCCGGCCACCGTCCAAACTATCTCTTTAACAGAGAACCGCTTGGTGCTGAACGTACTATGTACAGGTACACTAAAAGTATGGATAGAAAATTCCGGCAAGCAAGAACTGAGAAGTATTTCCATAGATACCCCCAAAAAATTGTAATCGAAAATAAACTTATAAAACTAGCCGATATGAATAAAATACTTGTATCTTTCGTCTCTCGCTTCCTTAACAGGAATCTCGACGCAAGCAAAAGAAAAAATGTCTTCAGAAACAACCCAACAACGTCCCAATATCATCTTATTTATGGTGGACGACATGGGTTGGCAAGATACATCCTTACCTTTCTGGACACAGAAAACACATTATAATGAAGCCTACGAAACTCCCAATATGGAACGTCTGGCTAAGAAAGGGATGATGTTCACACAAGCATACGCCTGCAATATCAGTTCCGCTACCCGTTGCAGTCTGATAACGGGTGCTAACAACACCCGACATCGTGTAACAAACTGGACACTTGAAAAAAACAAAGCTACCGACAGACCAAGCAATACAATAGAATTGCCAGACTGGAACTACAACGGAGTCAGCCAAGTAACAGGAACGCCCAATACCTTTGTCGGCACTTCTTTCGTTGAGTTACTCAGACAGAACGGTTATCATACCATCCACTGCGGAAAAGCTCATTTCGGTTCTATTGACACACCGGGAGAGAACCCTACCCATTGGGGGTTTGAAGTAAACATAGCCGGACATGCCGCCGGTGGTCTGGCTACTTATCTGAGCGAACAGAACTACGGGCACACCCGCGATGGAAAGCCCTATTCACTAATGGCCATCCCCGGCTTGGAAGATTATTGGGGAACAGGTATATTTGCAACAGAAGCCCTGACACAAGAAGCCATCAAAGCATTGGACAAAGCAAAAAAGTACAATCAACCTTTTTATCTATATATGGCACATTATGCCATCCACATTCCTGTTGACAAAGATATGCGCTTCTTCCCCAAGTATATTAAAAAAGGACTTAGTGACAAAGAAGCCGCATATGCATCCTTAATTGAAGGAATGGATAAAAGTCTGGGGGATTTGATGAACTGGTTGGAAAAAAATGATGAAGCAGATAATACTGTTATTATTTTTATGAGTGACAACGGAGGGCTAGCTGCCGAACCCGGATGGCGCGACGGACAAATTCACACTCAAAACGCTCCTCTCAATAGTGGCAAAGGCTCCTTATATGAAGGAGGAATACGCGAACCAATGATTGTAAGCTGGCCCGGAGTAGTCACCCCGAATACTCGTTGTGACAAATATCTTATAATTGAAGATTTTTATCCTACCATACTTGAAATGGCGGGTATCACAAACTATAAGACAGTCAACCCTATAGACGGTATCAGCTTTATGCCCCTGCTGAAAGGTACAGGAGACCCGTCCAAAGGACGCGCACTGGTATGGAATTTCCCTAATATCTGGGGTAATGACGGACCAGGCATCAATCTGGACTGCTCTATCCGCAAAGACGAATGGAAACTGGTCTATTATTATGAAACCGGTAAAAAAAAGAACTTTTCAACATACCAAATGATATCAGTGAAAAAAATGATGTAGCAAAGCAACATCCCGGCATCGTAAAACGGCTCTCCAAGGAATTAGGGAACTATTTGCGAGCAACAGGAGGACAACGTCCCACATTCAAAGCCACAGGAAAACCCTGCCCCATGGCCTGATGAAATCTAATTCCCGTCAGTATATGAAATATGCCCGACTACATTTTCTTGATGTAATCGGGCATATTCCAATGTATTATGTATTCCTGCCGGACATACCCAAAACCACCGGAATAGCCAATTAATAAATTATAAACAATATCGATAAAATCCGCTAAGCGTTTTCCTTAAAAGCCTTTTCTTCCGCTTCACTGATTATCTGCTCGACCACATCCGTTTTCTTAATCTCCTCCAAAGAAAGATCCGGAGTAACGGCCCCACTGTCTGAAGGCTTACTATCAGAAACCGTTACCTCCTCCTGAGGCAACTCACGGGCAGTCTTAGCCGCAAAATACATTCAATAAAGCCGGAATCATTCTTTATTTTCCCAAAGCCACACGCGCAGCCATTTGCTGAGACTCTTTTTTAGAATAACCGGTTCCTTTTCCTCCCGAAATACCTTCCACCAGAACTTCACTCTCGAAAGTCGGATTATATCCCTGATCATGTGATTGGGTTATCAGCTCAAAGGTAACCTCAAAACGATTTTTCTGGCTCCATTCTATCAACTTGGATTTAAAGTTTACCTCCTTACGGGAAATCTTCTCCAAATTTATATAAGGCCCAATAATACGATGCTCCATGAAATATTTACAGGCACGATATCCCCTGTCTAGATAAATAGCACCTACCAATGCTTCGAATGCATTGCCGCACATTATAGCTGTTATGAGAAGACTGGCGGGCCGTATACTTGATCAGCTTATCCAAACCAATCTCTATAGCCAAACGATTCAATGTTTCACGCTGCACTATTTTAGAGCGGGTATTCGTGAGAAAACCCTCACGCTTTCCTTCAAACCTTTTGTAAACAATATCTGCCACCACAGCATCCAAAATAGCATCCCCCCAAGAATTCCAAACGCTCATTATTAAGCAAACGCCCCCTTTTCAGACTTCACTGATAAAGATTTTGTGAAGCAAAGCCTGTTCGTAGATGCTAATGTCTTTGGGATAGAATCCAAGCATCTTATAAAAACGAAGATAAGACTCCCTATCCTTACGAAAAAGAAGTCTTATCCTATCCTTTATATTGCTAAACACGATTATCAGCATATTTTTTACGATTACACATAGCATTATGTCCACCAAACCGAGGTATTGCTCAATGCAGCGTTTACTGTACGTTTCTGAGCTTCGTTGAACGTGAAGTTCAAGTTATAATCAATGTTTTCATCATTATCACCTTCCTCATGGTTGATAGTGGGCGGAACAATGTCATTCTTCACAGCCAATACACTGGCAATAGCTTCTACCGCACCGGCAGCACCCAACAAGTGTCCTGTCATAGACTTAGTAGAGCTGATATTCAGTTTATAAGCGTGATCTCCAAATACATCCTTAATAGCTTTCACTTCTGAAACATCACCTACAGGAGTTGAAGTTCCATGTACATTGATATAATCAATATCTTCCGGTTTCAATTCCGCATCTTCCAAATGCGTTCAACATCACCAGTTTAGCGCCTAATCCTTCCGGATGAGAAGCTGTCAAGTGATAAGCGTCGGCAGAAGCGCCTACACCGGCAAGTTCCGCATAAATCTTGGCACCACGTGCTTTTGCATGTTCCAATTCTTCCAAAATCAGACAGCCTGCGCCTTCACCCATCACAAAGCCATCACGGCTTGCACTAAACGGGCGGGATGCACGTTCCGGATCATCATTACGGGTAGACAAAGCATGCATAGCGTTAAAACCGCCCAAACCAGCTTCAAAAATAGCAGCTTCCGCACCACCTGCCACAATTACATTTGCTTTACCCAAACGGATATAGTTAAATGCATCGGCAATAGCATTTGATGAAGATGCACAGGCAGAAGTTGTTGTGAAGTTAGGACCGTGGAAACCATACATGATAGAGATCTGTCCCGATGCAATATCAGCTATCATTTTGGGGATGAAGAATGGGTTGAATTTCGGTCCGACAGTATCTTTATTCAGTGTATAATTAGCTACTTCCTCTTCAAAAGTATGAATACCTCCGATACCTACACCGTAAATTACACCTATTCTATTCAAATCTTCTTTTTCGAGGTCCATTCCAGAATCCTCCACCGCTTCTTTAGCAGCTGCAATGGCATACTGTGTATACAGATCCATTTTGCGAAGTTCTTTACGGTCAATGTAATCAGTTCCATTGAAATTTTTCACTTCGCATGCAAAATGAGTCTTGAATTTAGACGCATCGAAATGAGTAATAGGTCCTGCCCCGCTTACCCCCCTTCACCAGGTTGTCCCATGTTTCTGCAACATTGTTACCTACAGGAGTAAGAGCACCAAGACCTGTTACTACTACTCTTTTTAATTCCATATTATAAAATAAGGATAATTACTTAGCGTTAGCTTCGATATAAGAAACGGCGTCACCTACTGTACCAATTTTCTCAGCTTGATCATCAGGAATAGAAATACCGAATTCTTTTTCGAATTCCATAATCAGTTCTACAGTATCCAGTGAATCTGCGCCCAGATCGTTAGTGAAGCTTGCTTCTGTTGTAACTTCTGATTCTTCTACACCTAATTTATCAACGATAATAGCTTTTACTCTTGATGCAATTTCAGACATAACTTTAATTTTTTAGTTAATAAATTGAATTATTTTATTTTCTTTGCGGTTGCAAAGGAATAAATATTTCTTGGGCTGAGCAAATATTCAGGCAAATAAATGCAGAATTTTGCACATTTTTTTGTTTTATGTGCACCAAAATAGAGAACATCATGAAGAAAATCGCAATTTTAGCTTCAGGAGAAGGCACGAATGCTGAAAGAATTATTCGGTATTTTTTAGAGAAAAGAACAGCTGAAGTAGCATTGGTTATCGTCAACAAAGCACAGGCCGGTGTACTCAAGCGAGCTGAAAGACTGAGTGTTCCGTCACTTATCCTCACAGCCCAAGACTTTGCCGACGGGAAAGCACTGGAAATACTGCACCAATATCATATTGACTTTATTGTACTGGCAGGCTTCCTCTTGAAAGTACCTGATGCCATTTTGCATGATTATCCGAATAAAATAGTAAATATTCATCCGGCCCTCCTTCCCAAGTTCGGTGGTAAAGGTATGTACGGTTCCCGCGTGCACCAAGCTGTCATAGCTTCCCATGAAAAGGAAAGCGGCATCACCATCCATTATATAAATGAACGATATGATGAAGGAAATACCATTTTCCAAGCCACCTGTCCGGTATTGCCCACTGACACGCCAGATACATTGGCAATACGGGTGCACCAGTTGGAATACGAATATTTCCCTCGGGTGATTGAAGCGACTATTCTAGGCAAAAATCTTTCAATCTAATACGAAAAAACTGAAGAGCTTTGCCTATCCGATAATTGACAGTCTGCACCGACACCTCCAGCTTGTCAGCAATTTCTTTATGGGTCAGTTGTTTATACCGACTCATAACATATACTCTTTGCAGTTCTTTAGGAAGAGAATGAAGGGCTTCCATATAGGTATTAAACAACTCCGTGCCATAACAAGAATCCAATGCCGGCAGAGATTTCAACTGTTGGCTCTGATATTCTTCATATACCTGACGGGTAATATGGGAACGGGTGATTGAATTCAATGCCCTGTTCCTGACACTGGTAAATAAGAAAGATTTCAGCGACAAGTCCTCTACCAGCAACTCACGTTTTTCCCACACATACATCATCAAATCCTGCACTATCTCTTCAGCCTCTTCAAGAGAAACATACGAGGAACAAAACAAACATAGCGGCTTGTAATAAGAAGCATAAACCAGGGAAAATACTTTTTGATCTCCCGACTTCAAGGTTTTAATAATTAAGCGGTTATCATTAAGGTTCATAGGTCATTTTTTTTTAATTTAAGGTTACACAAACATAAGTATTTATTTCAAAATAAGAAAACAAGAATGAGATAAAATACAAAAATATAAGTTTTTGTTTAGTAACCCGGTTATGATATTTGTATTAATAATGTTGACCGACTTAAAGAGAGATTAACAGAAACCTTAATAAATAAACCTTGATAAGTTAACCTTAAACTGAATGCCTATGCGAAAAACTATCAAATCAAACCCATTGGGTAAACATGCCCAATTATCAACAAACCTATTATTTAATCTGAAAACAAAAATCTAATTAAGAACGAACCTCAAAATCTAACCTTATGAGACGAATTTTTACTTTTTTCCTGACATTCCTATTGGGAGTGTTTGTAACAGCATTGTATGCACAAACGCATACAGTCAGCGGTACTGTAATAGATAAAGACGCTAACGAACCTCTGATCGGCGCAAACGTATTAATTAAAGGTACAACTATCGGAACAGTGACCGACCTCGACGGAAAGTATACCCTGCAAGCCGGTGACAAAGACATTCTGGTATTCTCCTATTTAAGTATGAAAACCATAGAGGAACCTGTAAACGGACGTACAGTAATCAACGTAAAAATGGCATCGGATACAGAAACACTGGGTGAAGTCGTAGTAACGGCAATGGGTATTAAACGCCAATCCGAAACACTGACCTATTCTGCGCAAACAGTAGGAGGTAAAGACGTTAATGACATCAAGAGCGTCAATATGATTAACTCCCTGCAAGGTAAAAGTGCCGGTATGATGATCACACCGAACTCAACCGGAGCCGGCGGTTCTTCCAAGATTCTGTTCCGTGGCAATAAGTCCATCAGCGGTAACAACCAACCGTTAGTAGTAGTAGACGGAGTTCCTGTCATGATGAATATCACCAACTCACAAGTAGACAGCAACTACGGAGGCCAGCGAGACGGTGGTGACGCCATGTCTACAATCAATCCGGACGACATCGCCCAAATCACTTTGCTGAAAGGTGCATCGGCAGCAGCGCTTTATGGTGCGGTAGCAGCCAATGGCGCCATTATGATTACCACCAAATCAGCACAGTCGGGTAAAGTTTCCGTTAATGTATCCAGCAACACCACGATGGAGAGCCCAATGGTGCTACCCGAATTCCAGACTACTTATGGAATGAGCGACAACGGTACTTTCAGCTGGGGTGAGAAACTAAGCAGCAAAGCTCCAAACTATGCAAAAAAATTCTTCCGTACCGGATTTACAACGAATAACTCCATCTCCTTAAGCGGAGGCAATGAAAATATCCAATCTTATTTTCCTATGCCAATGTCTATTCACAAGGCATCACTCCCCAGAATGACTACCGAAGCCACAATTTGAATTCAAAAGTAGGTTTCAATATTCTGAAAGACATTCATATTGATTTCACGGCCAAGTTTACCAACCAGCACATCACCAATCAGGCAGCTGCCGGTTACTTATGGAATCCGCTGACCGGTGTTTATCTCTTCCCTAGAGGAGAAGACTGGAATGGCTATAAAGAGAACTTCGAGGTATATGATCCCGCAAGAGGCTGCTATGTCCAAAACTGGACAAATACACAACAACAGCAATTCGGTAATCCATATTGGATGTTGAACAGACAGACCCCTATCACCGACCGTAACCGCTATGAATTCGGCGGAAGCATCAAATGGAACATTACTCCGGATCTGAATATCCAAGGACGTATGCGTTACGAAAGAGGAGAAGAACACTGGGTACACAATGCTTACGCATCCAGCGTAGGAAACCTTTATCCGATGGGACGCATGAAAGACAACCGCTATTTCAGCGACCAACTTTATGGCGATGTTTTAGTAAGCTACAACCATACATTCAATGATTTTTCTCTATCCGCTACCGCAGGTTCCAGTTTTACAAAAACCAAAACCTCTCATGTAGACCTATGGGGCGAGGGTTCCCAGTTCTCACAGCCCGGTTCCGGAAACATTTTTTATCCGAACATCTTTACTCCGAACAACTATTATGGCAATATGTCCACCGTAGGCAAAGATGACAACTGGATGACCCAAAAACGGCTGAACTCAGTATTCGCCACCGCACAACTCGGTTACCGTGAAGGCATATTCCTTGATATATCAGCACGTAATGACTGGTCTTCGGCATTGGCTTTCACAGAAAGCTGTTCATTCTTTTATCCCTCTTTTGGAGGTAGTGTCCTGCTGAACAAATTTGTAGATATGGGTAAGAACATTGATTTGTTCAAATTCCGTGCAAGCTATTCTATCGTAGGTAATGACGTACCTGTATTCATGAGTAATCTGCTCTATTCTCTAGGTTCTCAAGGTGCCATCACTCCCCCCGACAAAGCTCCATTCAGAACATTGAAGCCGGAAAAAACCCATTCTTTAGAAATTGGTTTTGACGGTACATTCTTACAGAACCGACTGAATATCAACCTGACTTATTATAAAACCAACACTAAAAATCAGTTCTTCTCCGTTGCGGCTCCTTACGAATCAGGCTTGAGAAACCGTTATGTAAACGCCGGTAATGTAGAAAACAAAGGCTTTGAATTCAATATCGGATGGTACGAGCAGTTCACTGACAACTTCAGCTGGAGTACCAACCTGAACTTCTCTTATAATGATAATAAAATCAAAGAATTGGTAGATGACCTTCCCAACGGACTGACATTGACCGATTTCGGAGGTGCAAAAGTTATATTGAAAGAAGGCGGCCACTACGGAGATCTGTATGTACGTCATCTGATGCGTGATGAAAACGGCAAACCCTTGCAAAACGAAAAAGGAGAGCCTATCGTAAGTGGTGATTCTATGGACGAACTGGAATACGCAGGCAATATGAATGCCAAAGTAAATATGGGATGGACAAACACATTCCGCTACAAAGACTTCTCACTATCGTTCCTAATTGATGCTAAATTCGGTGGAAAAGTGATTAGTATGACCGAAGCCGCCTTGGACGGATGGGGCGTATCGAAACGTTCAGGTGAAGCCCGTGATGCCGGCGGTATTACAGTGGACGGAGTAAAATTTGATGCCGACAAGTACTATCGTACCACCGGTAACAACAACTTCAACAGTCCATACGCTGTGGAAAACTATGTTTATGATGCTACCAATATACGTCTTCGTGAAGTGACTTTCGGTTATACCTTCCGTAACTTGCTGGGTGCAGGCAAGAACCTGACAGCAGCCATCATCGGCCGCAACCTGTTTTTCTTCCATAAAGACGCCCCGATGGATCCGGATGTATCGGCAGGTACAGGTAATGGAATACAAGGTGTAGATATGTTTGCACTGCCTACCTCACGCAGCTTTGGTCTTAATTTAAAACTTAACTTCTAATGCTTGAAACTATGAAACGGAATAAGATATTAACATACGCCTTCTTAATGGCAATCCCCATGACTACAGGAAACATCTTTTCTTCCTGTACAGACGACTTCGAGAAATTGAATACCAGTAACATACAGGTAGATCCGGCAGACCTTCCTTTTGCCGCACAATGTACCGAACCGATGACCTACTGTTATCCTCCTCAGCAAAATATGTTCCAGTTTTGGACCAACCTGACTATTGACCTTTATGGAGGTTATTTTTATGACTCCCAACGGTAACTTCACCAACGGTGATATGGGAGAGAACCGGGGACATAGCGGTGGTATGTACGAAAACTATTATCTCCATATTTTCAATAACACCCGCCGCATCATCGCACAATGTGACGCCAGTGGTGAAAGAGGCCTGTCAGGCGTGATGCGTATCGTACAGGCTTACGGAACATTGATGACCACAGATGCCTACGGACCGATACCTTACAGCTCCATCCTATCGGGAGAAAACGAAGTGTATTTCGAGTTCGACAGCCAGAAAGACCTGTATAAAGCCATGCTTGAAGATCTGAGTACAGCCATTACTGACATCAGTGCCATGGGAGCAGATGAAATAGCCAAATTGAAATCCTTTGACTGTTGGTGCAACGGCGACAAAGACCTATGGGTAAAAATAGCCAATACGATGAAACTACGCATGGCGTTACGCCTGTCCAAACGGGAAACCGAAGCCGGCAACGCCGGAATGAACCTTAAGGCAATCGCTACCGAGGCTGCCCAAAACACTTTGGCAACAGTCAACAAGGATATTCTGATCGATAAAAGTCTTGAGAATGAAATGTGGCTGATGTTCAATTGGGGTGATTGTGGATTCAATGCCAATCTGGTAACTATTATGAGTGGAACCAAAGATCCGCGCCAACCGTTATATATGACCCTGAATACCGGAGATATCAAAAACGAAGCCGGTACTACCACAGTAGCTGCCAATAGTCAATACCTGGGTATCCGTTTTGCCAGTGGCCTGCCTGCCAAACCAAACAGTTGGGGTAACTTCTCCGGTTGGATTCAAGGAAACAACGGTTCCTCTTATTCCATGCCACTGCCCATCATGAAAGCAGCGGAAGCCTATTTCCTACTGGCTGAAGCAAAATTAAGATGGGATATTGGCAGTGAAAGTGTAAAGAACCTATATGAAAATGGAATCCGTGTTTCCATGACTAATGAATTAGCTTATCGGGGGGCTTATGCCGGAATCAAAGAATATCCGGAAGGAGCAGTAGATGCCTACATCAACGGAACAAGCACCCAAATAGACTATACAGATCCCATCAAAGCCGAATTAAGCACTCCGGCTGTAAATAAATTAAGTGTAAAATGGGATGAGAGCGCAAGCAACGAAGAAAAGCTGGAAAGAATCATCACCCAAAAATGGCTCGCCCTATTCCCTCTATCCACCGAAGGCTGGGCAGAACAACGCCGCACCGGCTATCCACGCTTCTTCCCTGCATTCGTCAATGAAAGTAATGGAGCCGTAAACACAGAAGAAGGTGTGCGCCGCGTAATTTATAGCAGCCAGGCTTATGATGCCAACGCTAAGGGAGTAGAAGGCGGAATCAAGCTTCTGGACGAAGAAAATTCCAGCAAATTCGGTATTTCCGGCGACAAAGGCGGTACACATCTTTGGTGGGATAATGCTGATAAAGGAAACTTTTAAAGGCAATATTTTAAGGTAAAGACTGTGATTTTTGTTTCAATAGGTATTCCATATTAAAGTTTCGGATAGGGCAGACCGTGAGGTTTGCCCTATTTTATGACTACCTCCGAAAAGCCGATACAATAACCTCCCGCACCCGAATTGTTATCATTACTAAATGAAATTAAAGACTTTTTCATCTCTTGTTGCTTGGCAAATAAAAGAAAAGCCGTAAGTTTGCCTTCCAAAAAAGAATAAAACACAGGATGCAATTATCACCCAAGGAATTTGAATACCAATTTCGCTGTCTTTACCGTCCGCTGAATATGTATGCCCTGCGCTATACTGAAAATCTGGATGACGCAGAAGACATCGTCCAACAAGCCTTCTCTGATGTATGGGAGAAGCTTGTCGGAGGCACATCTATTCAAAACCTGAAAGCTTATATGTACCAAACTGTACGTAACCGCTCACTCACACTGATAACCAACCGACAAACACACTGTGAAACAACCGAACTGACAGACTTGGAAGATTTAACAGAAGAAGAACGCATCATCCGGTCAGAACGTGACGCGCGTTTATGGACAGCCATCGACCACCTTCCTACCGAACGGAAAAAGATCTTTCTGCTTTCCCAAACGTGACGGCCTTACTTATCAGGAAATTGCCACCGAACTGGGTATTTCTATAAAAACTGTCGAACATCAAATCAGTAAGGCACTGAAAACATTACGAGAAACAGCCATTAAAATATATACTTTTTTCTTCGGATAAAAAAATCGGCAAGCGAATAGGGGGATTTTGTCTTTTCCCTGTCTTAACAATAAAAAGAAAGAAGATCGCATGGAGAAAGAAGAGAAAGATATTCGTTTTGTAGCCCGGTTCTATCGGGAAAACAGGCTGGACACAACACAAGCCTGGCAAAAACTAGGTATCGGCAAACAAAGAAATAACTCTATCTTATTATATAGACTGATAACTATCGCTGCTGTCACTTTCCTGATAGCCGGATTCAGTTGGTGGTGGATATACGACAGGCAAGACTGGATTGTCATTGCCTCATCCGCACACGCTGTCAAAGAAGTCACGCTTCCGGATAACAGCCATATTACGCTGGCAGAGAATTCGGCCTTACAGTATGACCGCTTGGCATACGGCAAAAAAAACAGGAACGTCACTTTAAATGGAAAGCATATTTTCAGTCACACATCAAGAACAATGTCCTTTCAGGGTACAGACCGAACTGGCAAACATACAAGTACTAGGTACACAATTCCAAGTAACGGCAAATGCAAATCAGACTTCGGCAACCGTAGAGTCTGGAAAAGTCCGTTTTTATAACAAAGAACAAAAAGAGGCTATCCTGACAAAAGGCATGTATGCCTTCATTAACCAAAAAGGACAAATGCAAATAAACAAACAAAGTGACCCCAACACTTTTGCATGGAAGACCCACGTGTTTGTTTATAATGAAGCCCCCTTGAAAAAGGTAGTAAAAGAATTAGAAGAAGTCTATAAGGTCCATATCGGCGGAATTCCACAAAAAGAGTACTATCTGACCACGACCTTTGACAATACTCCGATAGAAGACATAATTGAAATCATAAACCAAACACTAGATACGAAACTAGACATAACCCAATGATGCAATTCCATTCTAAATTTTCTTTTCTTCTGCTCCTTTGCCTCATGCACATTTGTATTGAGGCAAAAGGAACAGAACATGATGAGCCCCTCGTAACATTAGATATGAAACAAACCCCCATCCGTAAAGTTTTGGCAGAAATCACCCGGCAGACAGGTGTAACCTTTTCGTATGAGTCCTCCTTAACAAAACATCTGTTACCGATAGATATAACAATAACCGCCCAGCCGTTATCCCACTGTTTGCGCATTCTGTTTCAAAAACTGCCCGTAGAATATATACAATCAGGCAAATACATCATCCTCAAGAAAAAACAGAAAAACATTGTAATCAGCGGCTTCATACGAGACAAATCCTCCTCAGAGTCCCTTATAGGCGCCTCCATCTATGATGCCAAAAGCCATCAAGGAACAACCAGCAACGCCGACGGCTTTTTCAGTCTGACTCTGGAAGCCGGAAACGATGTATACCTGAACATCTCCTATGTAGGTTATGACAGTTTCCACCGTTCATTCACACAATTGGAACAAGACACGCTGCTTCCGGTTCTGCTGAACAGCCACCAGCAATTAGCCGAAGTGGTAGTGACCGGAGAATATACCTCTTCTCCATTAGTCCAAACATCCGATATGGGACATACCCGTCTCAACAAAGACCTGATCCAACAAACCCCGGTATTATTCGGAGAAGCTGATATTATAAAAACCCTACAGACCTTGCCGGGTGTATCGGCAGGCACAGCCGGATTAGCAGGAATGTATGTGCGGGGCGGTAATGGAGACGACAATCTTTATATGATAGAAGGGAATCCGTTATACCAGATCAACCATGTGGGCGGTCTGTTTTCCTCCTTCAACGCCGAAGCCGTAAAGGATGTAGAATTCTTTAAGTCCGCCTTCCCCGCCCGTTACGGAGGAAGACTGTCCAGCGTAGTCGATATCCATACAAAGGATGGCAACATGAAAGAATATCACGGAAGCGCCATGCTGGGACTGACCTCAGGCAGCCTGAATCTGGAAGGTCCGTTGGTCAAAGACCGGACCTCATTCAACTTTGCATTACGCCGTTCATGGATTGACGCGCTTTCGGCCCCAACCATCGCCATCTGGAACGCTACCAGAAATAAAGGAGAAACCCAAATAGTGGCACGATACGCTTTTACCGACATGAACTTTAAACTCAACCACCAGTTCAATGACCGCAGCCGCGGATATGCCGGTCTTTACTGGGGAAACGATTTTTTGAAGGGAGGAGAAAAAAGAGAAGGTGACAATGGATATGAAAGCAGAAACACCGGCAGACTGCGATGGGGAAACATCATGGCATTTACCGGCTGGTCATACGTATTCAACAACCAACTCTTCGGTAATGTGAATGCCGCCTTTACCCACTACTCTTCCACCTTGAAAGGAGACTACTACCAAGGAACAGAAGCCAACTACGTATCACAGGAAAGTTCAACCCGGAACCGCATTGACGACCTCAGCATACGAGCCAATTTCGATTTCCGCCCCAATGCTTCCCACCAGTTGCATTTCGGCACTCATTATATTTACCACCGTTTTCATCCCGTAGACGAAAAATCGCATTTTTCCAATGGCATGACCACCCAGACCAGACAAAACAACGACACTGCCCTACCTGCACATGAATTAGGCATATATATGGAAGAAGACTGGAAAATGAACAAAAGAATACGTTTAAACGCCGGGGTTCACCTCGGACTATACACCATTGACGGGAAAACGTACACTTCCCTGGAACCCCGTTTTTCCAGTCGTTTCCTGATCAATCCGCAACTCAGCCTCAAAGCCTCTTATACCCGGATGAGCCAATATGTACATCAAGTCAATGAAAGCTACATCAACCTGCCCACAGACACATGGATACCGGTCAGCCGCAAGCTGAAACCGATGCAGAGCGACCAACTGGCTGTAGGAGCTTATTACACCACCGGCAACAAAATCTACTCTTTCTCCATAGAAGGATATTATAAATGGATGAAACATCTGATGGACTATAAAGACAACTACCAGTTTCTCCCTCCTTCCACCAGCTGGGAAGACAAACTGACTCAAGGAAAAGGACGTTCTTACGGCGTAGAACTTATTGCCCGCAAAGAAAAAGGGAAAATAACCGGATGGGCAGGCTATACTCTAAGCTGGAATGACAGACAGTTCACTGAGATAAATAAAGGCAAGCGTTTTCCTGCCAAATTCGACAACCGGCATAAATTCAATATAATAGCCAATTGGAAAATCAAGCCCAAACTGGAGTTGACCGGAAGCTGGACCTACGCAACCGGTAACCGGCTCACGGTTTCTTTCGAAAACTACCAGGCCGTTTCTCCCCAACATCCGTTTCCGGGAGGCAGCCTGGTTCCTCCTTATATAGATCCAGGCGGATTAGACTATTATACGGAACGTAATAATTTCCAACTTCCCGCCTATCACAGACTCGACTTGGGCATCAATATTTACCGGCCAAAGAAAAAGAACCGGATGGGAATATGGAATATCAGCATCTACAATGTCTATTCCTACATGGCACCCGTCAGCATACGCAAAGGATGGTGGTATAATAACGACTGCTTCTATACCCTGGGCATAGTTCCCATTATACCATCAGTTTCTTACACTTATAAATTTTAAATGATTATGAAACATCTGCTATATACATTACTTCTAGGAGTGTTCCTTACCTCCTGTTATCGAAAAATAGATTTGGACGAATATCGCACTACGCCCAAAATAGTAATAAACAGTGTAGTATCCCCCGACACAGTGGTAATGGCCTCCATCACCCGGACCTGGTTCTATCCAGACAAGAAGCCTTATGTCAATCTCCCTCACGCCCATGTGGAGCTCTATATCAACAATCAATACATAGAAACCATGCAATGGAAAACACTGAATAATCCCCGGAACCCAGACCAGCCGGATACCTTATTCCTTTCAAATACAATCCCGGCAGAAGGAGACCGGATAAAAATTGTTGCATCCACCCCCGAATATGGTACGGTAACGGCAGAAGATATCATACCAAAGAAAGTACCTATAAAAAACGCCAGTCATACAATTAAAAAAGGTAACGGAGTTTATCAAGGAACAATTTCCGACTATTTTGAAATATACTATGAAGTCACGTTTGATGAATTTCCGGAAAAGAACAATTATTATCTGGCCAAAATCACACAAATAAAAACGGGCTATTACGGTTACTACGAAACAGAAATAGATTATATAGATCCTGTATTCAAGGAACAGGATGCCATATTGGACGAAAGTATGGCATTCAACGGATTGGAAAAAAGAGGAGGAGCCCTCTTTACCGACCAAAGCATTAACGGACAAACCTATACTTTACAAATAAAAAGAGACAACGGCAGAGTTAGACGAAACAGAAACAAAGAATCATTTCCATCTATTCCCTTTCCGAATCCTACTTTTATTATCCTGTTGTCCTTACAAAAAATTGCCGGAAGCACGTTTAGAAGGAGGCTTGGGTAACATTGGACTAGCCGAACCTCTACGGGTTTACAGCAATGTGGAGGGAGGAACAGGTATTCTGGGCGGCAACCAACATTCGGAAACAACTATAACATTGAAATAACCTATCTAAAAAATAATTGATTATGGATACATTACAACAAGCTCCCGCCTTATGGTATTGGAGCGAACCCGCATCGGGATACAGCATTGAAGATTGCGAACAGATTGTAGCAGAAGAGATGCAAACAGCAAAGCAGACTAAAAGTTCTGGCCACCGTAGGGGTACATTGAAATGTACCCCTACGGATAAAAGAAATTTCACGCCTCAATGGATAATTCCCCCGCAAATGTTCAAATTCTTCGGGATGCCGTTTCAATGCATCACTGTCACGAGTCGGATCATACACCTGTAGAAAAGCCTCTTCCGGATCAGAAGAATAATCCATATACGGCAAAGCGGGCGGTACTATTTTAAAATCAGCCTGTATATGGAAGAAGTTACAAAGCTCCTCCAATGCCATCCGTGTAGCATTCGACTTTCCGTCAGCTGAATACCCTGCTATATGAGGGGTTCCCAAAAAACTTTCTGCAACAAATCCGGGTGAATATCCGGTTCATTTTCCCACGTATCAATAACCGCATCACGTATCCGGCCTGTCTTCAGCGCATCAAGCAAAGCCAATGTCTCTATTACTTCTCCACGAGAAGTATTCACAATAAAAGGTTTCCGTTGCAAACCGGCAAAGAATCCGCATCCGCCAGATGGAACGTTTTATATTTCCCATTCCTGTTCAGCGGAGTATGAAAGGTTATTATATCACATTCCCTTGCCAGTACAGACAAATCCACAAATCCCGTTTCCCCCCCGGTCCGCACGTGAGGATCATTCAGCAAGACCCGCATCCCCAATGCCTCCGCCATACGTTGGATACGGCTTCCCACATGTCCTACCCCAACAATCCCCAGACAGCTTTCTTCCAATCTCACCCCCTTCCGGCGTTTCAACAATAATAATACCGAATGCAGGTACTGCTCCACACTGCCGGCATTACAACCGGGACAATTTTTCCATACAATTCCCGCCTCATCACAATAGTCCACATCAATATGATCAAAACCGATGGTCGCAGTAGCAATGAATTTCACCTTGCTTCCTTCCAGCAGTTCACGGTTACAACGGGTACGGGTACGGATCACCAATGCGTCAGCATCCCGTACATCCCCGGCGGTAAAACCACTACCGGGCAAATACACCACTTCATCGGCTATCTGTTCGACAGCTTCATGTATATAAGGTATTTTATTATCTACAATTATTTTCATCTTTCAAAAACTTGCTTGGGAACAAAGGTAGACACTTTTACCGAATAATAATTGGCTGATTAGAAAACTTTGCATAGATTTGTACATTCAATAAAACAGCTGTTATGTCCAAGATTCTTGTAATCTGCTTTTCATCCATCAATAATGTGGCAATGGCAATCCCGGTCATTCACTCATTGGCTACGCAATATGCCCAGCATCAAATCATGGTGCTGAGCATAGACACATTCTCCCCCCTTATTCGAGAATGTGCCGGACAATGTTATTTTCCGTGGGGCAGATTTCAGAGGAGAACATGCCGGATTAATGGGTCTGGGATGGCTGTACAATGATTTAAAAGAAGAAAAATTTGATGCCGTAGCCGCTTTCCAGCCCACATTCCGCAGCCGTTTTCTTTGCTGGCGTTTTCGTCTGGCAGGCATAAAAGCAGCCCACATCAAGCAGAACAGGCGGGAACTGCAAAACTGATACGGCGGAAACATAAAATATATACAGAGCAAGACTCCTTTTTTCAGCGCTGTGCCCATACGCTCAGTCAGATAGGTTACCCCATCCGGTTAAGTTTCCTCTCCCTTTTCGGAAAGAATAAAGGCAATATTTCCAGCCTGGCTCCGTTAACCGGTGAGAAGAACCAAGAAACATGGATTGGAATCGCTCCCTTTGCAACACATGTAGGCAAAATCTATCCGTTGTCAAAGCAAGAGCAGATCCTCAAACATCTATCTGCACGCGACCATACAAAAATCTTCTTATTCGGAGGCGGGAAAAAAGAAATCAAAGTATTGGAAGAATGGGCCCAACATTTCCCCAACGTCATCTCAACAGCCGGCAAACTAACCATAAATATGGAATTGGCCCTCATGAGCAATATGGACGTCATGCTGGTAATGGATGCCGCCAATATGCACCTTGCATCATTAGTGAACATCCCGGTTGTATCCATTTGGGGGGGCAACGCATCCCTGTGCAGGCTTTGCAGGATGGAATCAGTCTGCGGCAAACACAATACAGATAGACCTGCCCTGCCGTCCTTGTTCCTTATCCGGAGAAAAGCACTGTTATAGAAAAGATTATGCCTGTCTGCAAGGCATAACTCCCGAATGGTAATAGAACACATAAACAAAGTCATCAGTTAAATGAAACAAATAAATCTCATATATTATTCCGTTTTCTTTTTGTGGTATTTGCTTTCGCTTCTACCCTTGCGATTCTTATATTTCATATCCGATCTTCTTTTTTATCCGCTCTATTATTGCATCCGCTACAGACATAAAATCATACGCAATAATTTATCGAACTCATTCCCCGAGAAAGATTTAAAAGAGATTGTCCAAATCGAGAAACAATTTTACTCTTTCTTTTGCGACTATATAGTAGAAACGCTCAAGTTATTCTCCATTTCAAAAAACAACTGATGAGAAGAATGACTTTTGAAGGACTGGACGAGATAGTGGAAAGCATGAACAAAAAGAACAAAGACTTCTGTTTTATCTATTTAGGGCATTATTGCAACTGGGAATGGATTGCATCCTTGCCTTATTGGATTTCCAAAGACATATCCTGCGGACAAATCTATCATCCACTGTACAATCAGGCTTTCGACAAACTATTTCTAAGATTACGCAACCAGTTCGGAGGCGAATGCATCCCCATGAAAACGACTTTGCGCCGCATCATTGAATTGAAACGGACAAAGCAAAAGGCAATTATCGGATTTATTTCGGACCAAGCACCCAAGTGGAACAGCATACATCACTGGACTGAATTTCTAAACCAAGAAACACCGGTTTTCATCGGTACGGAGAAAATAGGCAAGCAAGTGGACGCCTTGATTTATTATGCTGACGTAACACGGGTCAAAAGAGGATACTACCACTGCCGGCTCAAACCATTGTGCGACACCCCCCGGCAAGTACCCGATTTTGAATTGACCGATTTGTTTACCCGAGAATTGGAACAAACAATAAAAGCGCATCCCCAATATTGGCTCTGGAGCCATAACCGCTGGAAAAGAACCAAAGAAGAGTGGCTGCGCAGACAACAGGAAGAAACTAAGTGATTATGGAAAAATATGATTATTTGATAGTAGGTGCCGGTTTGTTCGGCGCCGTTTTTGCCCACGAGGCAAAACGAGTAGGTAAACATTGCCTGGTAATTGACAAGCGCAATCATCGCGGAGGCAATATCTACTGTGAAGATATGGAGGGCATCCATGTACATAAATATGGTGCACATATCTTCCATACCGACAATAAAGAAGTGTGGGACTATGTAAACAGCTTTGTCGAATTCAACCGATACACCAACTCCCCTTTGGCTTACTTTGACGGGAAATTATACAATCTTCCCTTCAACATGAACACTTTTTATCAGCTGTGGGGAGTAAAGACTCCGGCAGAAGCCAAGGCCAAGATAGAAGAGCAACGTAAAGAATTTGACCATATCGCCACCCCCGCCAACCTGGAGGAGCAAGCATTAAAGCTATGTGGAAAAGACATTTACCATCGCCTTATCAAAGGTTATACAGAGAAACAATGGGGACGTTCCGCCAAAGAATTACCGGCATTCATCATCAAACGTATTCCTTTCCGTTTCATTTATGACAACAACTATTTCAATGACAGCTACCAAGGAATCCCCAAAGGCGGATACAACGCCCTTATCGATGCGTTACTGGAAGGAACCGAGGTTCGTCTCAACACCAATTATTTCAGCAACCGCAATGAACTGGACGCATTGGCAGACAATATCCTGTTCACCGGATGCATAGACCAGTTCTTCGATTACCAATGCGGACATCTGGAATACAGAAGCCTGCGCTTTGAACATAAACAGCTGGAAACAGAAGATTTCCAAGGCAACGCAGTAGTCAATTATACAGAACGTGAGGTACCCTATACCCGAATCATTGAGCACAAGCACTTTGAATTCGGCACACAGCCCACCACTGTAATCACGTATGAATATCCCGATGATTTCGCGCCGGGCAAAGAACCTTACTATCCGATAAACGACAAGCGGAACACCGAAATGATGAGCCAATATAAAAAACTGGCCTCTGGGCGGAAAGACGTTTTATTCGGAGGCCGTCTGGCACAATACGCATACGCCGACATGGACGATACCGTAGCCGCCGCCCTCGCCTTATGCAAAAAGACATTTAAATAAAAGGAAATCCTTGGACTCCCCAAGGTTTTCCGCTAAATTTGCATGATATTCCTAAATTGACAAACAACATAGATAACAAACCAATGAAGTGCCTTCATATCATAACACCCGTAAAAGATTCGATTGACTCCACGCTTGAAACCGTAAAAGCAATCATGGAATCGGATATTTTGGTTCCTTTCACTTATACTGTCTATAACGATTTCAGCACGGAAGAAAATACCCATCGGCTGGAAGAGGCCGCCCGTCAATGGAATTTTCGTCTGGTCAACTTATCAGACCTGACCGACCACCCCTCTCCCAACTATCTACTGGTGTTACAAACAGCACAAAAAGAAGCCATCGAAGCAGATGCAGGATTACTGATTGTGGAATCGGATGTTATTGTCAAAAAAAACACATTGCAATCACTATACAATGGAGCATTGCAACAGAAACAATGCGGAATTGCAGCAGCTGTGACAACCGATGAAAAAGGCGTAATCAATTACCCCTACCTACACGCCAAGGGACAGAGAATCAAGTGTACCCGGAAAAAAAGCATTGCAGCTTCTGCTGTTCACTACTCACCCCCGGACTGCTGAAAGCATTTGACTTTCAGACATTAGACCCAAGCAAGAACTGGTATGATGTGACCATCTCGCACGAGTCACTGAAACGAGGTTTCCAAAACTACCTGTTCACCACGTTGCCCGTATGGCACAGGCCCCATAGCAGCCGTCCGTGGAAACAACTGAAATACAAGAATCCTTTAAAATATTACTGGTTGAAATATACCAAAGGACTAGACAAAATTTAACACTATTATAATGATATGAGCAAGACAGAGCGTTTGTTTCATCCCCGCACCTTAGTGATTCACCCTGATTTCAAAAATCTGGAAGAATTTATAGTATCCATTCCCGAACGTTTCCAAAGGAATGAAGGTACTGTTATTCACCAAGGGCGCAATGAATTGCGGAAAATGGAATACAATGGCAAAGAATATGTTATCAAATCCTTTCACAGCCCCCACCTTATCAACCGGTTTGTATATGGCATATTTCGTCCATCCAAGGCAAAACGCTCTTACGACCATGCAGAAATGCTGCTGAAAATAGGTGTAGGCACTCCGCAACCGGTGGGATATATGAATATACGTTCAGGGCTGCTGTTCGATAAAAGTTATTATATCAGCCTCCTCTCCACCTGCCCCTACATTTACGACAACCTGTTCACACAGCAATTTGACTACGCCGAGGAAGTATTCCGCGCCATAGGCAAAGTGACCGCCCGTCTTCACGAACACGGATACGCCCACAAAGACTACGGACGTGCCAACATCCTGTTTCAGAAAACTCCCAATGGCATAACAATAGAAATTGTCGATTTGAACCGGATGTACATCGGCCCCATAGATATGAAGACCGGCTGCAAAAACTTTGAACGCCTGCCGGCAACTCCACAAATGCACCGATGGATGGCAGAAGAATACGCCAAGGCACGGAACTTTGATGTGGAAAAATGCTTTGAGCTCATGAGAGCCTATAGAAGCGTACAGCCGGGAAAAAATAGATAACCTTTACTAAAAACTAAATGCATCATGAACATTATAGCCGTAGTTGTAACCTACAACCGAATGGAACTTCTGAAAAGAAATATTCGTTGTCTGCAACAAAACAAGCCGATATCTTCCATTGTAATAGTAAATAACGGAAGCACGGACGGTACAACGGAATGGCTTGCCGCACAGGAAGGGCTGACAGTAATCAATCAGACCAATGTGGGCGGTGCGGGAGGATTCTATACAGGCATACAATACGCTTATCAGGCGGGTGCCGACTGGATTTGGTGCATGGATGACGATGTATTTCCGCGGGCCGACTGTCTGGAACAACTCTTGCCGTATACCGGCAAGAAAGATATCGGCATACTGGCCCCTCGCAGGTTGCTCGAAGGAGAAATATTCACCCATGACTTCCAGGCATACAACCTGAGCAATCCTTTTGTATCCATGTACAGCAAGAAACTGGCAGGACGGCACATCACCTCACCGACAGAAATTACGGGAACAGCTTTCGAAGGTCCGTTCATCCGCCGTGAAGTCGTTGAGAAGATAGGTCTTCCCAATAAAGACCTTTTCATTTCTGTGATGATACAGATTACTGTCTCCGCACCATACGGGCAGGGTACAAAATACTCTATATACCTGATGCCCTGATGGATAAAGAGAAATTCTTCTCCAACGACACATGGAATGAGCGAAGCAAGAAGAAAAAGTGGAAACGCTTTTACCAGATCCGTAATTCAACTTATTTAAACCATCACTACGGACGCAACATAGCAGTGAAATATCTTCGCGGCTTCAACGGAGTAATGGGATATATTTTCATCGCGTTGTTCACCAGTCCGTTTGCAAAAGCCTATCAATGGAAAGATATACCCCGATTATGGAAAGCCTATTGCGACGGAATACATGAAAAACTTGGAATTATGAGTTAAAAAACGGCAACGCTCTTACCAGTTTAAATGTTTCATAATAAACTAGCATTTATATACTATATTTACAGAAAAAGAGTAAAATTTGTTATATAATTAAAATATCAGAAATATTATGAGAAAACTAAGGATTACGTTATCTATTATAATGAGTTCAGAATAAAACAAATTCTTTTGACAATAGTATTAATTATCTCTAATATGACAGGTAGAAATCAATAATCATTGGTTATTTATGAGCAATTTATTACTATCCAAAATAGGGCACGTTATATCCGAATTTCCTTTGGCTTTTAAACAAACGAAAGAAGTCAAATTATTCATGACATTGCTGGTAAAAAACGAAGAAGGGATGCTGGAAGAGAATTTACAGTTCCATAAAGCGATGGGAGTGGACGGGTTTATCATTACTGATAATAACTCCACAGACTCAACTCCGGACATTATCCGTAAATACAAACAAAAAGGGTGGATTAAAGAAGTGATAGAAGAAAAGGCTACCAACTATGAACAAAAGGACTGGGTAGACCGTATGATTTGGAAAGCCAAAACCATTTATAAGGCCGACTGGATTATCAATGCCGATGCCGACGAATTATGGTATGCCCCTACCGGCAATTTGAAAGATGAATTATATGCCACCAATGCCAATGTGCTGAATTGTGAAATGAGAAGTGTCTATCCTGAAGAAGAAAAACCCTTTTGGCAATGGGATAAGACTGTAAAAGCAGTAACCGAACCTGAAAAATATGACTTGTCACTCTATTCGCTGTTTGAGCGTCAGAACAAAAAAGTCATTCACCGGACTGCCGGTTACCTGCAAATTTCAATGGGAAACCATAAAGTAACCATGTTCCCACAAAACTCTGCCGACAGCCATATCCATGTATATCATTACAATATACGCGGCAAGCAGCAGTTTATGGAAAAGATGATAAATGGCGGCAAGCAACTGGAGCAACACAAGGGCAGACACGGAGGTCGCCACTGGCGCTACTTCTATCAGTTACATAAAGAAGGAAAACTAGAGGCTGAATATGAACGTGTTATCGGCAGTGCTTATTTTGAAGCACTTCGCAAAGACGGATTCATTATTCCGGATGTAACGATTCCTAATTTCTTTAAAAGATTAAAACCTGATATATAATGAAACATGCATTTCTGATTATCGCCCACAATGAATATCCGGTACTGGAGGTACTACTTTCCATGTTGGACGATGAACGTAATGACATTTATTTGCATATTGACAAACGGGCTACAGAACTGTTTCAGCAAATAAAAAAAGTCAAAATGCAGAAAGCCGGCTTTTATTTAATAGAAAATCCCATCAAAGTATATTGGGGTGATATCAGCCAAGTACAAGTAGAATATCTTCTCTTTGAAACGGCCTTATCACACGGTCCCTATGCTTATTATCATTTATTATCCGGAACGGATTTGCCCATAAAAAGCCAAGATTACATTCATGCTTTTTTCCAGCAGAATGCCGGTAAAGAATTTGTAGGCTTTTGGCAGGATGCCGCTCATCAGCGTGATTTGGAGCGCAAAGTATTCCGATACTATTTTTTTACAAAAAGGTTAAAAGATAAGGAACATCTGTTACATGGAATTACAGCATTAATCCGAAACCTCATATTAGCAGTACAGAAAATAAGCCATTATCGCAGAAAACAAACTTTTGAATTCAAAAAGGAGGAAATTGGATAAGTATTACCGAAAACGCAGTCAAGTATCTATTACAATACAAAGAGATTGTATTAAATCGTATGAAATATACACTTTGCGCAGATGAAATATTCATTCAAACTATTTTATGGAACTCTCCTTTTCGAGAAAGAATGCATTGTACGAACAATGCCAATACCGGTAGTATGCGGGAAATTGACTGGGAGCATGGCAGCCCCTATATATGGCAAGACCATGATTATCAGACGCTTATTAACTCTAATAAAATATTTGCACGGAAATTCAATTCAAACCAGATGGGAGTTGTCTACAAGATTCAAAAATTATATTTAAAACAAGTTCCCAAATGAATATACTATTTTATACTACCAATGAAGTTGCGCCACAATACGGAGGTGTTGAAAGAGTTACTGCTAATATTGCAAATGCATTAACTACTTTTTATAATGTGAACTGTTACTCTGCCTATAAATACAACATTGACAAATCCTTTATTAAACAGCAATTCGTTAATACAATTAAAATCAATTCTTATCACAATCTCAATAATTTAATCCAATTTATAGAACAAAATAAAATTGACGTCATTATTAATCAAGGAGAGCATAAGTTAACTAAGAGTTTAAGACTTGCTTTAAACCAGTCTCAAAACAAAAAATGCAAGCTAATGTTTGCACTCCACGTAAGTCCTGCCACGGAAATTAATTTCATCACCTTAGATAATCCTAAAAAAGAACTAAAAGAAGGAAAGAACATTAGGAAAAACATCAGCAAATTTTTATCCTTTCCATATCAAAAGATAAGAAAAATAATAAAACTACCTATTTTATATAGAGAGTCATATCATTTTGCCGATAAGGTTATCTTATTATCTTCTCATTTCAAAAAGCCGTTTCTAGAATACTCTCATTTAAAAGATGATAGTAAAATAAGAATAATCCATAATGCTCTTTCATTCCACTCTTTCTATGATTTAGCCAACTATAATCACAAAAAGAAAGAAGTACTTATTGTATCCAGACTGGAAGAAGAACCTAAAAGAATTTCTCTGGCTTTAAAGATTTGGAAGGAAATTGAAACAGACCATACTCTATCGGAATGGAAGCTAAAAATAGTAGGACATGGGAAAATGGAAAGCTGGTACAAAAGTCTAGTCATACATTATGGCTTACAACGTGTCTTTTTGAAGGGACAAAAAATCCGGAACCTTATTATAATGAAGCTTCTATTTTTATGATGACCTCATCTTTTGAAGGATGGGGGCTGACATTAACCGAGGCACAACAATATGGTTGCGTTCCTTTAGCTTTTCATAGTTTTGCTTCATTGACAGACATAATAACAGATAAAGTCAATGGGTTTGCTATCCCCAATGATGATATATCACTATATATTAAACAGATGAAGCTATTGATGACAGATGAAAAGCTAC
>ENA-OPZN01000110-OPZN01000110.1-human-gut-metagenome-genome-assembly--contig:-NODE-110-length-32583-cov-4.620101_pt1 | contig 32583 bp, 28 predicted proteins | sample MGYA00242483_ERZ504503 | MGnify/ENA primary metagenome ERZ504503 (study PRJEB26092, sample SAMD00036285) | human gut metagenome | host: Homo sapiens | study: EMG produced TPA metagenomics assembly of... | reverse complement strand
CCTTCACACAATTTCCTTCTTCAGCAAACCACCAATGGAAGAACAGATAAATCCGCAATCATACGCATAATCTCTGCAGGAGACTTATAATAAGGAGTGAAATTGGCCATCGCCATATCATAATCCGGATTAAACAAATATACGTTCGGAAACATGCTTTTTTTTCAATTAAACCCCCTACAAAAATACGAAAAAAACAGCTCCGTATTTCCAACTTCCTCCTCTTCATCGTCGAAAGAAGAATATTTTTTCTCTGAGAGTTTTCTCCCGGAAAAACAAATTCGCAAAAAATCAATGAAAAATATTTCAAACTTAAACCTAAAACAGGGTAAAAACAAGTAATTTTGCACCACGGAAAATATAAAAGAAGAAAGCACACCTTTTTATGCTTAAGAACAGCTAAAAGAAAGTATATTTGCATATCAATAAAACAAAAAGAAAGACAATACAACTAAAATACAATACAAAAAAGACACTACAACTAAAAAGTAAAGAGTTTTTAAAACATTAACTAAAAACACGAAAGCAATGAAAAGAATGCAACTTACCGGAATCACACTGCTTTTAATGGCAGGCATTCCAGTCATTTCAATGGCACAAGACAAAGTAGAAGCTGATATTGGAGCTGACCTTGTAAGCGGATACATCTGGCGTGGACAAGATTTAGGAAATGTGAGCATCCAACCCTCTGCTTCCGTATCCTACAAAGGTTTCTCCCTTTCAGGCTGGGGTTCTGTGGGACTGGATAAAGAAGACACCAAGGAATTCGACCTTACTTTAGGATACAGTACAGGAGGATTCAGCGTATCTGTCACTGATTATTGGTTTGATGGCGGTCCTGAGTATTTTCACTATGGTGCCCACAACACTTCACATGTGTTCGAAGCACAAGTAGGTTACGATTTCGGTCCCTTAGCCGTGAACTGGTATACAAACTTTGCAGGAGCTGATGGCGTAAAAGCAAACGGTGACCGTGCTTATTCTTCCTACTTCAGCATCGCAGCCCCCTTCAAGTTAGGTGGTCTGGACTGGTCGTCAGAAATAGGTGCTACCCCATGGGAAACCAGTTTCTACAACAATGGGGCAAGCGGATTTGAAATTTCAAATATATGCCTCGGAGCCAGCAAGGAAATCAAAATCACAGATTCCTACTCACTTCCCGTATTTGCACAGGCCATTTGGAATCCAGCTACAGAAGGAGCTTACTTTGTGTTTGGCATAAGTTTCTAACCCAAAAGATATACTACAATACAAATACAATACAACATCAATAGGATTAGTGATTTCAAGAGGCAAAAAAGATTATACAGGATAACAAACAATACAAAATACAAATACAATTTATTATGAAAAAGATTGAGGCAATCATCCGTAGAACCAAATTCGAAGAAGTAAAGGAGGCATTATTGGCCGCCGACATCGAATGGTTCTCCTACTATGAAGTAAGAGGTGTCGGAAAAACCCGCGAAGGTCGTATTTATCGTGGGGTAGTATATGATACCAGTTCCATAGAACGCATCCTGATTTCCATTGTAGTACGTGACAAAAATGTGGAGAAGACCGTACAGGCTGTCATGAAATCGGCCCGTACCGGAGAAATCGGCGACGGACGTATCTTTATCATCCCCGTGGAAGACTCCATCCGCATCCGCACCGGAGAACGGGGCGACATCGCCCTCTACAATGCCGAACAGGAGAAATAAAAGTTTTACAAGCTACTATACAATACATTTACAACTAAAACGAATTGATATATGGATACAACTATGATACTGGATTCAGGGAATACGGCCTGGATAATCGTGGCCACCCTGCTCGTTCTATTGATGACTATTCCGGGCATTGCCTTGTTCTATGGCGGACTGGTCAGACAGAAAAATGTCTTGAGCATCATCATGCAGAGTCTGCTCATCGTAGGAGCAGTCAGCATACTCTGGGTAGCGTTCGGCTACAGTTTCGTATTTGGCAGCAGCCTGATGGAGACTGACAGCGTCTGGAGACATTTCATCGGTGGTTTCGACAAGCTCTTCCTGCAAGGAATCACTACTTCCAGCCTGACTACAGGCCGGATTCCGGAACTGATGTTCGTACTCTTCCAGTGTATGTTTGCCGTCATTACTCCCGCCTTGATTCTGGGAGCTTTTGCGGAACGGGTCAAGTTTGCCGGTTTCCTGATGTTTACAGTGCTTTGGAGCATCCTGGTGTACATACCGATGGCCCACTGGGTATGGGGAGGAGGTTTTCTCCAGCAGATGGGTGCCATCGACTTTGCCGGTGGAACCGTGGTACACATCAATGCCGGCATCGCAGCCCTGGTCATGGCCATACTGATAGGGAAACGGCGCGATTATAAGATTGGACATCCCATGGCTCCGCACAACATCACCTTCGTCTTTATGGGAACCGCCTTTCTGTGGCTGGGATGGTTTGGCTTCAATGCCGGAAGCGGCCTTTGTGCCGACGGTATCGCCGCCAATGCCTTTCTGGTGACACACCTGGCTACCTGTGTGGCTGCGCTTACCTGGATGGCTATCGACTGGATTTACAACAAGAAGCCGACTACCGTAGGTGCCTGTACGGGTGCAGTATCAGGACTGGTAGCCATCACACCCGCTGCCGGAAGCACCGGTATTCTGGGCGCCTTCTTCATCGGACTGATAACCCCGATAGTCTGTTTCTACATGGTAGCCGTCATCAAGCCAAAGCTGAAATACGATGACACTCTCGATGCTTTCGGTGTGCACGGAGTGGGCGGTATCATCGGTTCTATCCTGACCGGTGTCTTCGCCACCCGTTTCATTACAGGCGAAGAAGGGGCGGAAGGAGCCCTTTACGGTGACTGGCACCAGCTGTGGATACAAGTGGCAGCTACCTTGATTTCCATCGTATTCAGCGCAGTCATGACTTATCTGCTGTTCAAGGTCACAGACAGGATGATAGGCATCCGGGTAGACAAACGGGTAGAGGAAGAAGGGCTGGATATTTATGAGCATGGGGAATCAGCCTACAACCGATAATGATTCTTTGCTGCCGGAAAAGCAACTGTCAGGCTTTTCCGGCAACACAAAAAGACAAATAACAGAATAACTGAATAACAACTAACGAAAAAATTGAAGTATGATGACAAGTTTAAGATTCAATGTCGTTGAAAAAGCGTTTCAGGCCAAGCCGCAACCCGTGGCTGTACCTGACGGCCGTCCGAGTGAATATTTCGGGAAATACGTGTTCAACCGTGAAAAAATGTTCAAGTATCTGCCCAGCACCGTTTATGCCCGACTGGTGGATGCCATGGACAACGGGGCACCAATGGACAGGGACATTGCCGATGAAGTGGCCGCCGGAATGAAACGATGGGCTGGAGAACTGGGAGCCACCCATTATACCCACTGGTTCCAGCCGTTGACAGAAGGAACTGCCGAAAAGCACGATGCATTCGTGGAACACGATGGGAAAGGCGGCATGATGGAAGAATTTTCCGGAAAGCTGCTCGTGCAGCAGGAGCCGGATGCCTCTTCCTTTCCGAACGGTGGAATCCGTAACACCTTCGAGGCCCGCGGATACAGCGCATGGGATCCCTCCTCACCTGTGTTCGTGGTAGATGATACGTTGTGCATCCCTACCATATTTATAGCCTATACCGGTGAGTCACTCGACTACAAGGCTCCGCTTCTGAAAGCCCTCCGTGCCGTCAATAAGGCGGCAGTAGATGTCTGCCACTATTTCGACCCGGATGTGAAGAAAGTGATGGCTTACTTAGGATGGGAACAGGAATATTTCCTGGTAGACGAAGGTTTGTATGCCGCACGTCCGGACCTGCTGCTGACAGGACGTACCCTGATGGGACACGAAGCCTCCAAGAACCAGCAACTGGAAGACCATTACTTCGGTGCCATCCCTACCCGTGTGGCAGCTTTCATGAAAGACCTCGAAATCCAGGCGCTCGAATTAGGAATCCCGGTGAAGACCCGCCATAACGAAGTAGCCCCCAACCAGTTTGAGCTGGCTCCTATTTTTGAAGAATGCAACCTGGCCGTAGACCATAACATGCTCATCATGTCATTGATGCGGAAAGTAGCCCGCACACACGGATTCCGTGTACTGCTGCACGAAAAACCGTTCAAGGGTGTCAATGGCTCCGGTAAGCACAACAACTGGTCACTCGGTACAGATACCGGTACCCTGCTGATGGCTCCGGGAAAGACTCCGGAAGAGAACCTGCGTTTCATCACGTTCATCGTAAACACCCTGATGGCTGTGTACCGCCACAACGGATTGCTGAAAGCTTCCATCATGAGCGCTACCAACGCACACCGTCTGGGAGCCAACGAAGCACCTCCCGCCATCATCTCTTCCTTCCTGGGCAGCCAGCTGAGCAAAGTGCTTGACCACATGGAAGACAGTTCAACCGACGAACTGATTGCCTTAGGAGGCAAACACGGTATGAAGCTCGACATTCCGCAGATTCCGGAACTGCTGATTGACAATACCGACCGTAACCGTACTTCACCGTTCGCTTTCACCGGCAACCGTTTTGAATTCCGTGCCGTAGGTTCTGAAGCTAACTGCGCTAGCGCCATGATTGCCCTGAACACAGCCGTAGCCGAACAGCTTACCGAATTCAAGAAAGAAGTGGACGAACTGATAGAGAAAGGTGAACCGAAGATTTCAGCCATCATTCAGGTAATCCGTAAATATATCAAGATTAGCAAACCCATCCGCTTCGACGGCAACGGATACAGTGACGAATGGAAAGAAGAAGCAGCACGCCGTGGTCTGGATTGCGAAACCAGCTGTCCGGTCATCTTCGACCAGTATCTGACAGAAGACAGCGTACGCATGTTCGAATCTGCCGGTGTCATGACCCGCAAGGAACTCGAAGCACGCAACGAAGTGAAATGGGAAACCTATACCAAGAAAATCCAGATTGAGGCTCGCGTTTTGGGCGACCTGGTAATGAACCACGTAGTTCCAGTAGCCATTGAATATCAGAGCAAACTGATTGACAATGTCTACAAGATGAAGCAAATCTTCCCTACAGAAGAGGCCGAAAAGCTGTCTGCTGAAAACATGGCCATCATCCGTAAGATTGCAGAACATACTTCTTACATCAAGGAGCACGTGGACACCATGGTAGAAGCCCGGAAAGTAGCCAACAAAATTGTGGACGAGCGTATGAAAGCCATCGCATATCACGACAGGATAGCTCCGATGCTGGAACAAATCCGTTACCACATCGACAAGCTGGAACTGATAGTAGACGACCAGATGTGGACATTACCCAAATACAGAGAACTGTTGTTCATCAGATAATCCAGCCTGCTAAAAAGGGTTATCTCTTATTTCTTATTGGTTGTTTGAGAAGAGGCCGCGGCCGTGAAGGTTGTGGCCTCTGTGTTTTCTTTCTATATCTATAATCTCCCATTATCATTCCATTCCCCGTAGAGAAGCCCCTTTCGCGTATTCTCTATAAACTTATTCAAGCGGCTTTCAAAAAGTTTTGGCTGATTCCTCTTGATTTGAATGGTATCAATTCTTATCCGTTTATATAAATCCGGCAACTGACAGAAATTGTTCCATACTACAGAATCGGATTGTAATCTTTGCAATATATCCTTATCTATGGTAAAACCATTAGGCGACATATCCGGCAGAACGGCTCTTCCAGCATCAGTCATCAGTCCTAACCGTTCCATTCTGCGACATCTTTCCTTGTTTAGCTCCGACCAATTGCTTCGTGGCTTTCGTGGGCAAAGTTTTTTGGACTGTTACGCCATCCGCCATTTTCTTTGTAGTGCTGTCTATCCAGCCGAAGCACAGCGCTTCTTCTACAGCATCAATGTACCAGAACGTATCATCATCCACAGGCCTTCCACGCTTCACCACTACCCAGCATTCCGTTTCCTTTTTATGGTTCTGCATGAGCCATTCACGCAATTCGGCTCTTGATTTTGCATCCAGTAAATTATGTATTTCCATCTCTTGTTGTTTCAATTTGCACCTTACAAATTCATTATCTTTCAAGATTAATTATTATTTTCAAAATTCAAAAATAACGAAATATCTTCAATATTTTTGTACATTGTCTAACTGAATACCGAAAAGCAATGACAGAGGGATTCAAATTTTACAAGCCATGCCAATTATTACAAGATTACGTCAGATATTATTGGATATTTGAAAGTAATCAGCCGATAAAGACTTACACCTTCCCAATCGGTTGCCCTCAACTCATATTTCATAAGAAATCAGCTTTATATATTCCGGAATTAAACACAAAGCAGGATCGACTGACTATTAGTGGACAGGTGAATTTCTCATCCCATATCAGTGCAGAAGATAGTGTCGAAATGATTGTAGTTGTATTTCATCCTTATGCCATGAGTGCTTTTCTTAATATTCCCATTTCTGTATTCTACAATCAGGAAGTCTCCGGTTATGGACTGGAGAACAAGAAATTAAATTGTCTTGCAACGAGGGTTTTTTGATTGTGACGATAATGACCTCTGTATAAGTCTTATCGAACAATGGCTATTCTCACAACTAAGAACCAATTCTACCACAAAACGTGAAGTGGATATAAACCGGATTGCGGCAGTCGTTCATCAAATGCATTCTACTCCCAATACTCCAATCTCAGAACTGGCATCTATTGCCTGCCTGAGCAAGAAACAATTTGAACGTATATTCCTTGCCACAGTCGGGATGAATCCGAAAGAATATGCACGAATCGTACGTTTTCAGAAGTCCCTTAAGCTTATGCAGAATCAGACTGAAAATATCAGTCAAACCCAGATAGCCTATCAATGCGGTTATTCAGACCAATCGCATTTCATAAGAGAATTCAGGGAATTAAGCAGATATACCCCCTTATCACTGATAAAAATATGCGAGCCATATTCCGATTTGTTTACTACTCCAATATAATGTCTCTTTTATTCTATCCGTAATCAAAGACCTGTTTTATTTTTGTGCTCTAATTTAAAATACACACAAAAATGAAAGAAATAAACCCCGCCTTAACGACACGTGCATACGCATACAAAATGTGGATGCAGGCCCCTATGCCAATGGTCACATTTTTCCAGACACTTGATGTGACTAATCTTGTAAGAATCAGTAAAAAGAAAGGACTAAAACTGAACATGCTGATGTGCTGGTGCATCGGTAAAGCAGCTTCCGGCATCAAGGAATTCTATATGCTTCCAGTTGGCAAAAAGCTGATTCAATATGACACAATCGCTGTGAATACAATTGTAGCAAACAAGAATGGAGAGGTAAGCTCCTGCGACATACCTTTTTCTGAAGACCTGAATCAGTTTAATCACAACTATCTCCAGCTAACCAAACAAGTGGCCGAAACCTGTCAGAACCACGATTTAACGGAAAGCATGGTTATTGGTACTTCTGCACTCGTGAACTATGAGATAGACGGTGCAGTTGGCATGTACAGCGGTATTTTCAATAATCCATTCCTGATATGGGGAAAACTCAAAAACGTTTTAATAAGAAAATACCTGACCGTGTCATTTCAGTTTCATCATACACAAATGGACGGAGCTCATGCTGCCCAGTTTCTGGAAAAGCTTCAACATGAAATAAGCTCAACACACTTGTAACCACAAAAGTAGTCTGATAAATCAAAGAATCTGCTTGCACATGACGAAATTTGTCAGTTCCAACTGATTGGCTCTGCACTTTTGTGACTTAACTACTTTGTAGCCCTTTTGTTCAAAGAACGGTTTTGCAGTCAAGCTGACCTCCGACGTAATTTCAGTAACTCCATACGCTTTGGCCATCTTTTCTACTTCCGAAAGCAACTGAGTAGCGACTCCCCTGCCCTGCATGTCCTTGTGTACAAACATGGAATGTAAATACCCCTCTTTATTCATAGAAGAGAAGCCAGCCATCTTGCCTTGTTCATCAAAAGCCCCAATAAAATGATGTTGAGACAAAAGTTCTTTCCAGTGCAACAAGTCATCGCCACAAGAAGCCCAGTCTACTACCTCTTCTTTTGTATAGTCCCTTAAATTCACATTAAGCACAGTAGAACGGAACAAGTGCTGCATTTCCAGAATGTCTTTTTCTTCAAGCGGACGTAAAGTATAAACAAGCTTTGTTTCTTTACAATTTTCCTTAAAAAAAATCTTCTTTCGTCAACAAAGTAAAATGTTCTGTCCGCACTTCACCCAATGGAGAGAGCTTGCCCTCCTCCGTATGATGGAACTTGAAGCCACATTTATCCATTACTCGGCGGGATTTGGTGTTCCCGTCATAATAACCGCACCACACTCGTTTTACTCCCAGTTCCTCAAAACAACGCCTCAACAGGCGATTGACGGCCTCCGGAATCAGCCCCTTTCCCCAATAAGGGACTCCAATCCAATAACCTATCTCTGCATCTCCTTCCTGCATGTCAGCGCTGTGTACGCTGTCTCCAAACATAATGCCCACACTGCCAACAGGTTCATCGGTTTCTTTCAACACTACCGCATAAGTTTCCGGTGCTGAAAGAATATCACGTATCACTTCTCGGCTGTTTTTCTACAGATGTATGCGGTGGCCAACCGGCAATCGGCCCTACAGCCGGGTTTTTGGCATATTTATAGAGTGAAGGTGCATCTTCCTCACGCCATGGTCTGAGCATCAGTCTTTCTGTTTCCATAGTTATGTATGTTATACCTTATTTTCTATATGTTGCAAGATTAGCTATCATCTTTTTCAAGTTGGCTTCATTTTCCTCATCCGAAATGGAAGGGTCTTTCATAAAACGGACACAAGGCAAATCCGGACATCCTTCACAATTTTCCCGCTTTTGTTCCTTGCAGCATTTCCAGATGGGACATACCGCATCGCCTGTATACTGAAGCCAGAACACCTTACCTTTTATCTTTCTGCATCCATTGCATTCCTTTGGGAATGACGCACAATCCACACACCTTGCTCCACACGGAGAGGGATAAAAATAATCATCTTTCCAATACCACCATTTACATTTCTCTCTATTCGGGTTATCCGTATGAACGAAATACTCTAAAGCCCGGTACAGATAAAGCTGGCATCGGTCTATCGTACACCCACGCAAACGGCATTCTTCCTCATACAAATCCTCTGCTTTCTTTCCTTTCAGTGATGCGATAGAGGTATACCCCATGGCTATCAGGTCTTGTTCAGTCTGTGAACCTACGTTAGGGATTTTTCGTAAAGATGTATTTTTCCTGGTTGTTAGTCATATCTTATTTTTATTCATCATTTTTCTTTCTCAGCGATTCGACTACTTTCATTGCATTTCTCCTGGCTGCTACGATGCTCGGCGTCATTTCGTATTCCAGCATATCAAGACAGGCCGCCAGTTCATTTACCAACTCCGGAACAAACCGGCACATCTTTGCAGCCAGTTTTATCATCATCGAGCGGCTGCTGTCCGACTCCTTCTTGTCGACAGCATGGGCAAGACAAAAATCAAACAAGTCCGTTCTGAAGTTCTGCTTGGTAGACAAGTCAATCAGAATAGAAAGAACAAGTCCCCGACGTATATGTAAACAAGGCTTCATTGCCCAGTCTGCAATCTTATCATAAAAGGAAGAGACATAAAGTCTTTTGTCTTCTGCCGATAAATAATACAGTATCCATGCCGCATTGTATGCCGACTGTGCATCTTCCGCATAAAGCATAAGGTCACACATCTTACCGATGCCAGCCTCATCATGATGCAACTCGCGAGACAAGGTCATTACCTGCCATTTGGACAGCCTATCCTGCAAATGTTCCATTTCGTTTTACTATGTTTCTATATGCCATAATAGCAAATCTAAACAATAAGAAACAGAATAACAAACAAGCCACTATTTCTTTCACATTTACCCCTCAAAAAAACGCAAGTACATTTCAACTCAAACGCCTAAGCGTTTTAAGTAAAACGTACTTGCGTTTGAACCCAAACGCACTTGTGTTTTCAATCAAACGTAAGTACGTTTTTCCCCTGTGCTTAAAAAGCCCCAAATTTTCTTATTTATTCAGAAAATATACATTTAAAGGCAGTTTTTTTAGTATCTTCGCTCCAAACTAACCTGACTAACCTATGTCTGTACTCCGATATTTCATCATTATAGGGATACTTGCCGTGGGAGTATACGTTTTTTCGTGTACCTCCCCAACTGAAGCACCTTCCCCTGAATCTACAGAAATAAATACTCATACCGATAGCCTGTTGCAGTTCAGGATTTATCTTGAACAGGCCCGCATCAGCCGTTTTAAAGGAGAGAATCAGGAAGAAGCTCATTTCTTAGATGCTGCGGAAAGTATCGCTCAATGCCTGAACGACTCGTCCGTATATGCAAACTTATGGCAGGAGAAAGCCATGCTTTACCTGCCGCATCAACCGGAAAAGGCCAAAGAATTCTTTCAGAAAGCACTTGCCTATATGCCTTCCGGCACTCCGGTCTCCATTGCACAAAGTGAACTTTACCTTTCCCGCATTTATTTGGAACAAGGACAGACGGACAGTGCCTTCCATTACATCAATAATGCCATCTGCCAAAAGTTGCCGAGAAAGGAAACTGCCGCCTTACACCTTCAGAAGGGCTACATTTTTGCCTCTCTTCTGCAAGCTGACTCGGCCACGCATCATATTTTGCCTTTTTTACCTGATGCCTCCTTAAAACAACGCACGGAAGCCTACCGTCGTCTGTTCGAAATGTACGGAAAGAAACAGAATGAGAAGCAGGAAAACATCTACATGCGAAAATACATTCTGTCGCATGACTCGCTAAGTGCCGAACGAAAGGAAATGGTCATCGAAAAGATACAGGATATGCACGAATACAAGCTGCAACGCGAACGGGCCAACAAAGCAGAGATGCAGGCAGCACACCACAAGCTGGTTTTCTACCGGATTGCAGTCACCTTAGGCATAGTGATTCTTATCCTGCTTTTACTTCTTCACCGCATCCGCATGCACAAACAAAAGCTGACAGAAGAACTAAAGGCTACCCAGTGGATGCGCATGGAGGAAACGCTGAAAAGGAAAGAAGCGGAAGTGGCACTGGCCCACGAACAGGAAAAATTGAAACAGCAGGAAATTGACCGGCTGAATAAAAGCGTGGCATACTACCGGCAACTGAATGCCATCACGCTTCCTTCTCTGTTGCGGAAAAGGAACTCGCAAGGTGTACTTCACCTGACGGAAGAGGAATGGGACATTATCCAGCAAAACGCAGACACTTGCTTCGACGGATTTACCAGACGACTGAAGGAGTGTTACCCACAACTTACGGAAGAGGAACTTCGCTTCTGCTGTCTGGTAAAGATGGATCTTCCCATGTCGTTACTATCCGAAATTTACCATATTGCCAAAGGAAGTATCTCGCGCCGGAAAATGAGACTGAAGGAGAAAATGCACATCGAAAACAGCAGTTTTGACGAGTTTATCACCGCATTTTAAGTGTCATGTACATCATAAAAACTATCAACTATCTAATTTTCAATAGATTAAATTTTGCTTGTGTACATCATATTTTGTCCTGACTTCCACCTGTTCACTTTACCTTTGCAGCCGTAAATCTATTTAAACATACGCGACTCATGAAAGTGAAACAACTACTTTATGGGATGATGTACGGCTTATTGATTTTCTTCACGGCATCTTGCAGTGAAGAAAATTCAGAAAATCTACCAGACAATGTGGCCATTTATCAAAGCTACCTGGTAGCTTTTTCTGATTCACAGCCTACCCTGGCCTACGCGCGTTTCTCCCCAGAGAAAGACGTACCCCTGAAAGAAATCAAACTTACAGGCGGAGCATCCATCATGGCCAATGGCAAAGAGATGGAATACCATTATTTTGATGAAAATACAATATTCGGTTATTCCTATTCACTGGCGCTCGGAAAAGACGAACAAGTCTCATTTGTATTCCAACGCAAACGGCAGCAAGAAACCCGTATGCTGACCAATTATGCCTACAAGGAATGGATTAATGAGATACATATTCCTTCGGAACTTACCACGATTGCCAATCAGGAAGTGATTGGATGGAAGGGTGAGAAAATCGCGTCCAATGAAGAACTGGAGGCCACACTGGACAACCCCTCGCATTTGGAAGAATATACCGCTTATTATGGTACATTAAATGAAAGCCGTGACGGAGTTTCGTTTAAGAATGTGCCGAAAGGAAAATATATGCTCACGCTGAAACGCATCCTGAAACTGGAAACCAAAGACAATGACGCTCCCGCCAAAGGAGAAATCAGACTGGTTTTCTACGACAAAAAGGAAGTAATGGTGAAATAACATATAACCCTAGCCTATTTCCCAAACTCCACAGGTGTATGGACTCCCCACCACTATGAAGAAATCACAACTTCCCGTGCGGAGCCTTTATCCTTTCAGCTGAAAACTTCCGTTTCACTGGAAATGGAAGAAAGTCTGATAATCTCTCTGGGATACACCCTCTCTAACCTTGACCCTTACTCGGGCATCCGGGAAACCGTTTTCGACGGAAACATGCTGAATCTCGGAACGAAGCGCCCATTTTTTCATTCACTCTCGATCGGGATAGGCTGGCGGTTTTAAAAACTGGGCCGTATTAACGTCCGGCCCAGTTTTTATTCTACTCATGCTTCCTGACAATCTTCACGTTTACCAAAAGCTGTCAGTCGCAGGAATCCTTCTCCGCTTGGTCCAAATCCTACTCCCGGAGTTCCTACCACATTAACCTCGTGAAGCAACATTTCAAAGAAGCTCCATGAATCCAGTCCTTCGGGTGCCTTTACCCAAATATAAGGAGCATTCACTCCTCCATAAAGTGTAAATCCGGCAGCTGACAGTCCTTCACGCATCAGGCGGGCATTCTCCATATAATAGGCTATGGTTTCTTTTATCTCAGCTTGTCCTTCGGCGGTATAGATAGCCTCTGCCCCTCGCTGGGTGATATAGCTGGTACCATTGAATTTCGTACACTGCCGACGGTTCCATAAATGATTCAAAGCCACTTGCTCGCCCGAAGCCGTCATGGCTTTCACTTCTTCCGGCACTACGGTATAACCGCAACGTACTCCAGTAAAACCGGCTGTCTTGGAGAAGCTGCGGAATTCAACGGCGCAAGAGCGGGCTCCTTCTATCTCATAAATAGAATGTGGCACATCACTTTCATGAATGTAAGCCTCATAAGCCGCATCATATAATATCAACGCTTTGTGCTCCAAAGCATAGTCCACCCACTTCTGCAATTCGGCTTTCGTCAGAGTTATTCCCGTAGGATTGTTCGGATAACACAAATAAATCATGTCTACCGGCTCCTGGGGGAGAGAAGGGATAAAATGGTTTTCTGCCGTACAAGGCAGGTAAGTCAGACGGTTCCATTGCCCGTTTGCCTGAAGTTCTCCAGCTCTCCCGGCCATGACGTTACTGTCAATATACACCGGATACACGGGGTCTGTTACCGCAACTTTATTGCCTGTACCCAAAATGTCTCCAAAATTACCGGTATCACTTTTAGCTCCGTCACTCACAAAAATTTCTGTAGGACGCAATTCCACTCCACGCGAAAGGTAATCATGCTCCAGAATAGCCTGAATCAAGAAATCATATCCTTGTTCAGGACCGTATCCATGGAAAGTTCCGGCATCGGCCAGTTCATCTACCGCACGGTGCATAGCCTTGATAGAAGCCGGCGGAAGCGGACGAGTCACGTCGCCAATTCCTAATCGGATAAGTGCAGCTTCCGGATGAGCCGATTTAAAGGCATTTACTTTCTTAGCAATGCTCGAAAACAGATAGTTTCCGGGCAACTTGATGAAATTATCGTTTACTTGTATCATATATCTTGTCTTACTCTTTTAATTCAATTGTTCCGTCAAATACTTTCACTGCGGGTCCTGTCATATACAAATGCTGCCCCTTTCCTGCCCAGTCGATGGTCAGGTCTCCTCCATCCATACAGATTGTTGCATGGGAGCCGCATTGTCCGGAAAAGGCTGCTGCCACAGCGGTAGCACATGCTCCCGTACCACAAGCTTGTGTGATACCGGATCCTCTTTCCCATACCCGCATGCGTATGTTTTCTTTGTCCAATACCTGAGCGAACTCTACGTTTACCCGATCCGGGAAAAGCGGATGACGTTCAAGCACCGGTCCTACTTCCGCAAGAGCCACCTCCTCCATTTTATCTACAAAAATAACCAGATGAGGGTTTCCCATTGACACGGCCACTCCTTTCTGGAAGGGATAAGCATCGCCCAAATCCACCCAGTGAATATCGGCAGGAATTCCCATATCCACCCGAACAGACTCTACCTTTCCCTCCTTCACCTGCAAATGCAGTTCCTTGATACCGGAAAGCGTATCCAGCAGAATATCCGTCTTCGTAGTCAGTCCATATTCATACAAATACTTCCCGATACAGCGACTGGCATTTCCGCACATCTTGGCTTCAGAACCGTCCGCGTTAAAAATACGCATGCTGAAATCAGCCTTGTCCGAATCGCCAATCAGCACCAGTCCGTCACTGCCTATCCCCGTATGAGGACGACTCCAAGCTATGGACTTTTCTTCCGGATTAGTCAGTGGGTATTTCATCGTATTCACATAGATGTAATCATTACCCAGACCATGCATTTTTGTAAATTCTATTTTCATATCTACTAATCAGTTTAGTTTTTGTATCCCTCTTCATGTACATCGGTTACCGCACGTCCGCTCGGCTCATTGATATGCTGGAAAGCTTTATCCCAAGCCAGTGCCTCTGCTGTAGAACAAGCCACACTCGGTACACTGGGAACACTCTTAGCCGCACTCTCACTCGGGAAATGCTCCTCAAAGATAGAGCGATAGTAGTACTCTTCCTTGTTACGGGGAGGATTCACCGGGAAACGTTCAGCCGCATGCGCCATCTGTTCGTCGGATACCTCTTTTGCCGTGAATTCCTTCAGCGTATCAATCCAGCTGTATCCCACACCGTCACTGAACTGTTCCTTCTGACGCCATGCTACGCTTTCAGGCAACAAGTCGGCAAAAGCTTCGCGTACGATTTTCTTTTCAATGGTTTTTCCGGGGCACATCTTGGCTTCCGGATTCAACCGCATGGCCACATCCAAGAATTCCTTGTCTAGGAACGGCACACGTCCTTCTACTCCCCAGGCAGCCAATGATTTATTGGCCCGCAAACAATCGTACAAATAAAGTTTGGACAATTTACGCACAGTTTCTTCATGGAAAGCCCGTGCATCGGGAGCCTTGTGGAAATACAGATAACCACCAAAAATTTCATCTGCTCCTTCTCCGCTAAGCACCATCTTGATACCCATACTCTTGATGACACGAGCCAGCAAGTACATAGGTGTAGAAGCTCGGACTGTCGTTACATCGTAAGTCTCAATGTAATAAATCACATCGCGAAGTGCGTCGAGACCTTCCTGAATGGTGTAGTGAATTTCATGGTGCACAGTACCGATGAAATCAGCACTTCACGTGCCTTGGCCAAATCGGGGGCTCCTTCCAGACCAATGGCAAAAGAATGAAGTTGAGGCCACCATGCCGCCATCTTTCCATCCGTTTCCACACGACGGGCTGCATAACGCTTGGCAATGGCAGAAATGACTGAGCTGTCCAAACCTCCTGAAAGCAATACACCGTAGGTACATCACTCATCAGTTGCTCACGTACGGCTTTTTCCAAGCCTTCCCGCAAAGCGCTAACCGATGCCGGTGCATCAGCTACTGCCTCATACTGAGTCCAGTCGCGGACATACCAGCGGGTCATCTTCCCGTCCTTGCTATAATAACAATGTCCGGGTAAAAAGGGTTCATAGCGTTCACAAAAACCTTCCAACGCTTTCAGTTCGCTGGCACAATAGACTTTGCCATCGCTGTCATAACCAATATAAAGTGGAATCACCCCGATAGGGTCGCGAGCGATGAGAAACTCATCTTTTTCTGAATCGTACAGCGCGAATGCAAAAATACCATTCAGCTTTTCCAGAAAATGTATTCCGTATTCTTGATAAAGTGCCAAGATTACTTCACAGTCACTTCCTGTCTGGAAATCATATTTTCCGGCATACTCCTTACGAATCTCACGGTGATTGTAGATTTCTCCGTTCACGGCCAGTACCACTTTCTTATCGGGTGAGTACAATGGCTGTCCGCCACTCTGCGGGTCTACTATCGACAAACGTTCATGCGCTAAGATAGCCGATCCCCCACAATAAATTCCACTCCAGTCGGGACCACGATGACGAATCTTTCGAGCCATGGCCAATGCTTTTTCACGCAACTCTGGAGTCTGTTTTCTGATATTTAAAATAGCTGCAATGCCACACATAATCGTAAAGTTGTATTTATATTTTGTATGTAATCAATTATTTTCGGCTTAAATATGCATCAATGTCGGCTGCGGCCTTCCGACCGCCTGCGATGCACTTCACAACCAGACTGGCTCCGGTAGCTGCATCACCGGCCACAAAGACATTCGCCGGGAATTCGGGTTGTACCGGACGAAGGAATCCCATCGCCAGCAATACCAAATCGGCTTTCAGGATTTCTTTCTTCCCAGTCGGCTTCATCACCGGACGTTCCCCTTCAGCTCCCGGAGTCCATTCCACTTCTTCCACTTCTACACCGCACACTTTCCCGTCTTCTTCCAGGAAGCGGTTGGAGGTCAGACTCCACCGACGTATGCATCCTTCTTCATGACTACTGCTGGTTTTGAGAACCACCGGCCATTGCGGCCACGGAGTATTCGGATTATGACCTACAGGAGGTTTCGGCATAATTTCAATCTGCGTCACACTGAGTGCTCCCTGACGGTTACTTGTTCCGATACAGTCACTACCCGTATCTCCACCTCCAATTACCAGCACATGCTTGCCTTTTGCCGTGATGCGTTCCTCCTCTGGAATGCGCTGCCCGGCCAGCACGCGGTTCTGCTGTGCCAGCATCTCCATGGCAAAATGAATACCTTTCAGTTCACGTCCGGGGATATTCAAATCGCGTGCCTGCGGCGTACCCGTACAAATGCAGTATGCATCAAATCCTTCAGGAAGATTTGTCACATCAATATCAGCATTGACCTTGAAAGTGATTCCTTCTGCCTCCATCACTGCCACCCGGCGATCGATAACCGACTTGCTGAGTTTAAAATTCGGAATACCAAACCGCAACAAGCCTCCCACATATTCCAGCTTTTCGAATACAGTCACCGCATATCCTCTGCGGTTCAACTGATTGGCGGCGGCCAGTCCTGCAGGTCCGGAACCGATGACAGCCACAGATTTTCCGTTTCGTTCATATTGACGAGGCTGTACGTACCCTTCACGAAAAGCAGCTTCAATGATAGCAGCTTCATCTTCACGAATGGTTACCGGTGCATCCATACTCAACTTCAACACACAACTCTTTTCACACAATGCCGGACATATACGGCCGGTGAACTCCGGAAAATCATTGGTTCCGGTAAGTATCTCATAAGCTTCTTTCCATTTTCCCTTGTACATGGCATCCTGGAATTCCGGAGGACGATTGCCCAACGGACATGCCCAATGGCAGAAAGGTACACCACAGTCCATACACCGCGATGCCTGGAGCTTTCGCTCACTTGTATTCAACGTCTGTTCTACTTCGCTGTAGTCCATGATACGGTCGTGTACCGGACGGTATCCAGCCTCTTGTCTGGGAACGGTCAGAAATGCTTTTGGATTTCCCATATATCTAGTTTTTTACTGTTCAACAATTAATCAATAATCACGCTGTACTTCGGCTATCTTCTGCTGCAGTTTGCGCATCTGCTCTTCAGCCAGCACTTTCTTGTATTCAATCGGAGTTACCTGAATAAATTCTTCTACATAACGGCTCCAGTTATCCAACATCGTACGTGCCAGTTGAGAACCGGTGTACAGATAATGCTGACGAACCAGTTCATGCAGTTCCTTGCGGGCTGTAGCATCTTCCAACAGAGAAAGTTCTACCATTTCCATGTTACAGAAGTAATCGAAGTTGCGGTCTTTATCCCATACGTAGGCAACTCCCCCACTCATACCTGCAGCAAAGTTACGTCCGGTCTTACCCAGTACGACTACTCGTCCGCCGGTCATATACTCACAGCAATGGTCGCCTACTCCTTCTACTACCGCAATGGCTCCGGAGTTACGTACGGCAAAACGCTCACCTACACATCCATTGATATACACCTCTCCACTTGTGGCACCATACAACAATGTATTACCAGCGATTACGTTGTTTTCGGCCAGGAAATTACTTCTTACCGGAGGCTGTACCGAAATATGTCCTCCACTCAAGCCTTTACCCAGGTAGTCGTTCGCTTCACCTTCCAGTTTGAAGCTGACCCCATGCGGAAGGAAAGCACCGAAACTCTGTCCGGCTGAACCTTTGAACTTCACCTGGATGGTCTGTGCGGGCAATCCAGCCTGTCCATACTTGGCAGCTACGGCTCCAGAAAGCATGGCTCCTACCGAACGGTCGGTATTGGATATGGCATATTCCAACGATACCTCCTTACGGTTTTCCAGTGCTTCGCGTGCAGCAGCCAGCATGCTGACATCCTTCACGTGCTCTATCTCATGACGCTGTTCCGTTACATTATGTAAGGCAGCACCATTATCGACTTTGTGCAACAATTTACTGAAATCGAGCAATGAAGCCTTTTCATGAGTTGTCGGACGTATTTCAATCAAATCCGTACGTCCCACGATGTCTTCCAAACGGGAGAATCCCATCTCTGCCAGGTATTCACGTACCTCTTGTGCCAGGAAACGGAAGAAGTTGACTACATAACGGTAATGTCCGCGGAAATGTGCCCGCAACTGCGGATCCTGTGTAGCCACACCTACCGGACACGTATTGGCATGACATTTACGCATCATGACACATCCCAAAACAATCAATACAGAAGTTCCGAATCCAAACTCTTCTGCTCCCAGCAAAGCCATGCTGATGATGTCACGTCCAGTCTTCAACTGTCCGTCAGTCTGCAAACGTACCTGACCACGGAGTCCGTTGAGTACCAGTGTCTGCTGTGTCTCGCTCAGACCGATTTCCGGAGAAATACCGGCATAGCGCATGGAAGAGGCCGGAGAAGCTCCTGTTCCACCTTCTGCTCCTGAAATGACAATCAAATCAGCCTTTGCTTTTGCCACACCGGCTGCAATGGTACCAATACCACTTTCAGCTACCAGTTTCACACTGATTTTGGCTTTCGGATTCACATTCTTCAAATCGAATATCAGCTGAGCCAAGTCTTCAATTGAATAAATATCGTGATGAGGGGGAGGCGAAATCAACGAAATGCCCGGAATAGAATGACGCGTCTTGGCAATCACTTCATTCACCTTAAATCCCGGAAGCTGTCCACCTTCACCCGGTTTAGCACCCTGCGCTACCTTAATCTGGATTTCTTCGGCATTCACCAAATATTCAGTGGTTACACCAAAACGTCCGGAAGCGACCTGTTTGGTCTTACTGCACAAGGAAATGCCATCGTAGGTTTCATGGAAACTGTCGGAATCCTCTCCTCCTTCACCCGTATTACTACGGGCGTTCAGCTTATTCATGGCCAGTGCCATGGCTTCATGCGCCTCTTTACTGATAGAACCAAAAGACATGGCACCTGTTACAAAATGCTTTACAATTTCCTCTACCGGCTCTACATCTTCCAATGGAATCGGATTACGGCGGAAAGAGAAGAAGTCACGCAAGAATATCGGACTTTCCTTTTCATCTACCCGACGCGTATATTCCTTGAACTTGGCATAGCTTCCCAAACGAGTGGCCAACTGCAAAGCGCTGATAGTTTCCGGATTCCACGCATGCTTCTCGCCATCCTTACGGTAGGAGAACTGGCCGATATAAGGCAACAAATCGTCGACTTCTTTTGCAAAACCTGCATCATGGAACGCCTGGTAATCTTTGGCAATGCTTTCCAATCCAACACCTCCAATGGATGAAGAAGGGGTACCGAAGTAAGTGGAAAGCACTTCGCTGCCCAAACCAACGGCTTCAAAAATCTTCGCTCCACGGTAAGAACGTATCGTACTGATACCCATCTTACTCATTACTTTATAGAGTCCCTTGCAAACGGCTTTTATGTAGTTCTTTTCGGCTGTTTCATAATTCAACTGCACATCGCCTTTCTTCACCATGTCATCCAGAATGGCAAATACCATATACGGATTGATGGCACTCGCTCCATATCCCAGCAACAAGGCAGCGTGCATCACTTCCCGAATTTCTCCACTTTCTACCACCAATGCGGTCTGTACTCTCTTTTGTACAGAAATCAGGTGATGGTGTACGGCACTCACAGCCAGCAAAGAAGGAATGGCTGCATGTGCTGCATCAATCTCACGATCGGAAAGAATAATGTAGTTTACCCCTTCGTCCACTGCCGCCTCGGCTCTCTTGCACAACTCATTCAATGCCTCACGCAGACCTTCCGCTCCTCTTGCTGCATCGAACAGCATCGGCAATTTCACGGTATTGAACCCTTTATAGCGAATGTTGCACAATATATCAAGCTGCGTATTGTTCAGAATCGGGTGTGGCAGACGCACCATCTTACAATGTGATTCACTCGGCAACAGGATGTTAGTTCCTACAGCTCCGATATATTCCGTCAGCGACATCACCAGTTCCTCACGTATCGGGTCGATTGGCGGATTGGTCACCTGCGCAAACTGCTGACGGAAATAATTGAACAATATCTGCGGCTTGTCGGACAACACAGCCAGAGGAGTATCGTTACCCATAGAAGCTGTGGGTTCGGCCCCATTCATACACATCGGAGTAAGCGTACGTTCTATGTCTTCGCGAGTGAATCCGAATGCACGCAGGCGACGTTCATAATCAGGTACAGAATTGGAAATCTTACGGCCACTGCGCAATGTATCCAGTTCAATACGGTTGGTAGAAAGCCACTGACGATAAGGCTTGGAAGCCGCCAACTGGCTCTTCAATTCGCCATCGTAGTAAATACGTCCTTCCTGGGTATCTACCAACAATATCTTGCCTGGCTGAAGACGGCCTTTTTCCTTAATGGCTTCAGGTTCAAAATTAATGACTCCAGCTTCGCTGGCTACCACCATCATATCATTTTTGGTGATCAGGTAACGCGCCGGGCGCAAACCGTTACGGTCGAGCATACCACCGGCATAACGTCCGTCGCTGAACAACAAGGCAGCCGGTCCGTCCCAAGGTTCCATCAAAATGGAATGGTACTCATAAAAGGCCTTCAGCTCCTCACTAATCGGATTCTTGTCATTGAATGACTCTGGCACAAGCATAGCCATGGCATGTGGCAGGCTCAATCCGGACATCACGAAAAATTCCAATACATTATCGAGTGAGGCACTGTCGCTCATTCCCGGCTGTATGATCGGACCTATTTTCTTCACGTCACCTAATAAAGGAGTGGAAAGTACACTTTCACGCGCCTCCATCCATCCTCTGTTTCCACGAATGGTATTGATTTCTCCATTATGGGCTAACAAGCGGAAAGGCTGTGCCAAACTCCAGGTCGGAAATGTATTCGTACTAAAACGAGAATGTACGATGGCCAGTCCGCTGGTAAAGTAAGGCTGGGTAAGGTCCTGAAAATATTCACGCACCTGTACCGAAGACAGCATACCTTTATATATAATATTTTTGCTGGACAACGAAACAATGTAAAAGTCCTTATGATGTACACGGCGTTCAATCTTTTTACGTACAATATATAAGGTACGTTCAAAATTTTCCAGATCGGTTGCCCCGGTAATGAACACCTGCTTAATGTCTGGTTCAGTCTCCAACGCACTTTTTCCTAAGATAGAAGAATTCACGGGCACGGAACGCAAGTGCATCAATGACAATCCTTCACGCTCTACCTCCTCAATCAGAATGCTCAAAATGGACTCCTGTTCCTTCGCATCTTTCGGAAGAAAGACCAATCCCGTACCATATTTCCCCTTTTCAGGCACCGGAATTCCTTGTAACAATATAAACTCATGTGGAATCTGCAGCATAATACCTGCACCGTCACCCGTCTTGTTGTCAGCGCCTTCTGCGCCACGATGTTTCATATTTTCCAAGACTTTCAAGGCTGCATCCACCAATTCATGTGATTTATTACCATGAATGTCTACAATCATACCTACTCCACAAGCATCGTGCTCGTACTCCGGTTGATAAAGCCCGGAAGATGTCTGATGACATTCTGTTACTTCCTGCTCTTCTTTTCTCATAAATTTTCCTGCTAACCTCATTTTATCTTTCATTATTAATACCCAAAACAGAGTTTACATTCTATTTGTCCACAAAAATAATAATATCACTTCCAATATGACACTTTTGTAGGATTTTTCATTACAATATTTTCATCTACGTCAGCCACACCTTTCACTTTCTCTATATAGCAAGCGAAAAAATTTCAGAATAAAACAGAATAGATACATTTTGATTACATTTATCACAAAAAGACAGAAACAATGTATTTTTTCAGGCACAGCACATACCTCTTTTAATAATTGTCTGTTATTTTGTAAACGAAAATCATAATATGGCTTGAAAACAAAATACAGATGGAAACATTAAAACATGAATGCGGAGTCGCTCTTATCCGACTCCTGAAACCACTGGAATATTATCAGGAAAAATATGGTACATGGATGTATGGCTTGAACAAGCTTTATCTGCTGATGGAAAAGCAGCACAACAGAGGACAAGAAGCTGCAGGATTAGCCTGCGTAAAACTGCAAGCCAACCCTGGTGAGGAATACATGTTCCGTGAAAGAGGACTCGGAGCGGGAGCCATTACAGAAATCTTCAACAACGTTCATCAACAATACAAGGATTTAACGGAAGAACAGTTGCACGATGCAGAATTTGCAAAGAAGTGCCTGCCATTTGCCGGAGAACTTTACATGGGACACCTGCGTTATTCGACCACCGGAAAAAGCGGTATCTCGTATGTTCATCCATTTCTCCGCCGCAACAACTGGCGTGCCAAGAACCTGGCATTGTGCGGTAACTTCAATCTGACCAATGTAGACGAAATCTTTGCCGATATTACTGAAGCCGGACAACATCCCCGTAAATACGCAGATACCTATATCATGCTGGAGCAGGTAGGCCACCGGCTGGACAGAGAAGTGGAGCGCCTTTACAACCAGTGCAAAGAAGAAGGCTTGAAGGGAATGGACATCACGCATGCCATTGAAGACCGGATTGACTTGACAAACGTACTGAAAACATCTTCCCCATCCTGGGATGGAGGTTACGTCATCTGCGGAATGACAGGAAGCGGTGAAACCTTTGCCGTACGCGACCCATGGGGTATTCGCCCGGCGTTCTGGTATCAGGACGATGAAATCATGGTATTAGCTTCAGAACGCCCTGTCATTCAGACGGTATTGAATATTCCTGCTGGAAGCATCCATGAACTGATGCCAGGACAAGCTGTATTGGTCAATAAAAAAGGTCAGCTCAGACTGGCACAAATCAACAAACCCGGAAAATTAAAACCCTGCTCTTTCGAACGCATCTACTTCAGCCGGGGAAGTGACGTGGATATCTACCGGGAACGTAAAAAATTAGGAGAAAAACTGATTGAACCGATTCTCTCAGCAGTCAATCATGATATTGCCCATTCCGTATTCTCATTCATTCCCAATACAGCCGAAGTGGCTTTCTATGGAATGCTGGAAGGACTGGACAATTACCTGAACCAACTTAAAATCAAGCAAATCGAGGCCTTGGGTCACACACCCAGTCATGAAGAACTGAAACAGATTCTTTCTCAACGCATCCGAAGCGAGAAGGTAGCCATCAAGGATATTAAGTTGCGTACCTTTATTGCAGAAGGAAATACCCGTAACGATCTGGCAGCCCACGTATATGATATTACCTATGGAAGCCTCGTGCCACAGGAAGACAACCTGGTAATCATCGACGACAGCATCGTACGAGGAACGACTTTGAAGCAAAGTATCATCAGCATTCTCGACCGTCTGCAACCCAAAAAGATTGTCATCGTATCCTCTTCACCACAAGTCCGCTATCCGGATTACTATGGCATCGACATGGCCAGCATGGAACAATTCATCGCCTTCAAGGCTGCCATCGCTCTGCTGGAAGAACGCGACATGCAGCACGTCATTGAATACGCTTATAGAAAATCAAAAGAACAGCTGAACCTGCCTAAAGAAAAAATGCGCAACTACGTAAAGGAAATTTATGCTCCTTTCAGCGATGAAGAAATATCAGAAAAGATTGCTGCATTACTGACTCCTGCCACTACGCGGGCAAAAGTACAGATTGTTTACCAAACGTTGGAAGGACTGCATGAAGCATGTCCGGCCCATCCGGGAGACTGGTATTTTAGTGGAGACTATCCTACCCCGGGAGGAACACGCCAGGTGAACCAGGCATTCATCGACTGGGTGGAAAAGAATTATCAATTCTAATTCTCCCTCCCCAAAAACAAACAGAAGTCAAAGTTTCCAGTACTCCCGAGGAAGTACTGTAGTACTGCCTATGAAGTACTTCAGTACTTTCACGGGAGTACTGTAGTACTTCTTTGAAAGTACTGAGATTACACAAAACAGCTACGAATCCCCCTCTTTACAAATATTAAATCGAGAATCTATACCTGAAAAGCAAACCAACAAATCCCCACCTTTGATGCACTAGAAGAGATTCAAAAAAACTTAATCAAAGAACGAATTTTTGTCATCTCCAGTTTGCAATATTATGAAGTATTCGTATATTTGCAGCCTAGAAACAGAATTCATGGAAGCATTTTACAGAACACATAATTATTTGGTGGAACATACCAACGCTCCTGTTCGCCGTGATCTCATGGATGAAATAGACTGGAATGATCGCTTGATTGGTATAAAAGGTACAAGAGGGGTAGGCAAAACCACATTTCTTTTACAATATGCAAAAGAAAAGTTCGGAACGGACCGTTCATGCTTGTTCGTAAACATGAATAATTTCTACTTTTCACAATACAGTTTAGTAGACTTTGCCGGGGAATTTGTTAAAAGAGGGGGAAAAGTTCTGCTTATTGACCAAGTTTTCAAGCTTCCAGACTGGAGTCACGATTTGCGCACATGCTACGAACGTTATCCGCAACTGAAAATTGTATTTACCGGTTCTTCTGTAATGCGTCTGAAAGATGAGAATCCCGAATTGAACGGGATTGTCAAATCGTATAACCTGAGAGGATTTTCTTTCCGTGAATTTCTGAATTTACAGACTGGGAACCATTTTTCAGCCTACACATTGGATGAGATTCTGCACAATCACGAGCATATCGTGAAAACAATCTTACCACACATCAATCCACTCAATTATTTCCAGGATTACATCCATCATGGTTTCTATCCTTTTTCCTTGAAAAAAGAAATTTCTCAGAGAATCTGCTGAAGACCATGAATATGATGATTGAAGTGGACATTCTCCTGATTAAACAAATCGAACTGAAATATCTGTCCAAAATCAAAAAATTATTATATTTGCTAGCGGTAGATGGTCCTGTGGCTCCTAATGTCAGTCAATTGGCTACTGAAATTCAGACATCGCGTGCTACGGTCATGAACTACATAAAATACCTGGCAGATGCAAGACTCATCAACATGGTTTATCCGAAAGGGGAAAGCTTTCCTAAAAAGCCGGCTAAAATCATGATGCACAACACAAACCTGATGTACAGCATTTACCCTGTAAAGGTAGAAGAGCAAGATGTGCTGGAAACCTTCTTTGTCAATACCTTGTGGAAAGACCACAAAATCAACAAAGGAGATAAAGGAACCTCTTTCCTTGTAGACAATACACTGCATTTCCGGATTTGTGCAGAAGGAAGCAAATATAAAAGCAATCCGAACATATACTATGCCATGCATAAAATGGAAATAGGACACGGCGACCAGATACCTTTGTGGTTATTTGGATTTTTGTATTGACAATAACGATTTTATTACTTCATATTTAATTAGTAATTGTATGACTAAACAAATTCATCACTTGTGATGGTAACCAGGCTGCAGCACATATTTCATATATGTTCTCAGAAGTTGCAGCTATCTATCCTATCACCCCGTCATCTACAATGGCTGAATATGTAGACGAATGGGCTGCCGCAGGTCGTAAAAACATCTTCGGCGAAACTGTTTTGGTTCAGGAAATGCAATCTGAAGGTGGTGCTGCCGGTGCAGTACACGGATCTCTTCAGGCTGGTGCATTGACAACTACTTATACTGCTTCTCAGGGTCTTCTGTTGATGATTCCTAACATGTACAAAATTGCAGGTGAGTTCTTGCCATGCGTATTCCACGTTTCTGCACGTACACTGGCTTCTCACGCATTGTGTATCTTCGGTGACCACCAGGACGTAATGTCTTGCCGTCAGACTGGTTTCGCTATGCTTTGTGAAGGTTCTGTACAGGAAGTTATGGATTTGGCCGGTGTAGCTCACTTGTCAACAATCAAGTCTCGCGTTCCGTTCTTGAACTTCTTCGACGGTTTCCGTACATCACACGAAATCCAGAAGATTGAAATGCTGGAAAACGAAGACCTCGCTCCGCTGGTAGACCAGAAAGCTTTGGCTGAATTCCGTGAACGTGCACTCAGTCCTAACAAACCGGTTGCTCGCGGTATGGCTGAAAACCCGGATCACTTCTTCCAGCACAGAGAATCTTGCAATCCGTTCTATGATGCAGTTCCTGCTATCGTAGAAGAATATATGAACGAAATCAACAAGATTACAGGACGTCACTACGGCTTGTTCAACTACTATGGTGCTGAAGATGCTGAACGCGTAATCATCGCTATGGGTTCTGTAACTGAAGCTGCTCGTGAAGCTATCGACCACTTGGTAGCAAACGGCGAAAAAGTTGGTTTGGTTTCTGTACACTTGTATCGTCCGTTCTCTGCTAAACATTTCTTGGCAGCTGTACCTAAGACTGCAAAACGCATCGCAGTTCTTGACCGTACAAAAGAACCGGGTGCAAACGGCGAACCTTTGTATCTTGACGTAAAAGACTGCTTCTACGGACAGGAAAATGCTCCTCTTATCGTAGGCGGACGTATGGTCTGGGTTCTAAGGATACTACTCCTGCTCAGATTCTTTCTGTATACGAAAACTTGGCATTGCCGACTCCTAAGAACCACTTCACTATCGGTATCGTAGATGACGTTACTTTCACTTCTCTTCCTCAGAAAGAAGAAATCGCTTTGGGTGGCGAAGGTATGTTCGAAGCTAAATTCTACGGTTTGGGTGCTGATGGTACTGTAGGTGCTAACAAGAACTCTGTAAAAATCATCGGTGACAACACCAACAAATACTGCCAGGCTTACTTCTCATACGACTCTAAGAAATCTGGTGGTTTCACTTGCTCTCACTTGCGTTTCGGTGATCATCCTATCCGCTCTACTTACCTGGTAACTACTCCTAACTTCGTAGCTTGCCACGTACAGGCTTACCTGCACATGTACGATGTAACTCGCGGGCTGCGTAAGAACGGTACATTCTTGCTGAACACTATCTGGGAAGGCGAAGAATTGGCTAAGAACCTGCCGAACAAAGTGAAGAAATACTTCGCAGAAAACAACATCACTGTTTACTATATCAATGCAACTAAGATTGCTCAGGAAATTGGTTTGGGTAACCGTACCAACACTATCCTGCAGTCTGCATTCTTCCGTATCACAGGTGTAATTCCTGTTGACCTGGCTGTAGAACAGATGAAGAAATTCATCGTGAAGTCTTACGGTAAGAAGGGTGAAGACGTGGTTAACAAGAACTACGCTGCCGTTGACCGTGGTGGTGAATACAAACAATTGACTGTTGACCCGGCATGGGCTAACCTGGAAGTTGAAGCTGCTGCTGCAAACAACGATCCGGCATTCATCAACGAAGTTGTTCGTCCTATCAACGCTCAGGATGGTGACTTGCTGCCAGTATCTGCATTCAAGGGTATCGAAGACGGAACATGGCATCAGGGAACAGCTAAATACGAAAAACGTGGTGTAGCTGCATTCGTTCCGGAATGGAATCCTGAAACTTGTATCCAGTGTAACAAGTGTGCATACGTTTGTCCTCACGCTGCTATCCGTCCGTTCGTACTGGATGCTGAAGAACAAGCTGGTGCTAACTTCCCGACTCTGAAAGCTGTAGGTAAACAGTTCGACGGCATGACATTCCGTGTACAGGTAGACGTTATGGACTGCTTGGGTTGCGGTAACTGTGCTGACGTTTGTCCGGGTAACCCGAAGAAGGGTGGCAAGGCTTTGACTATGAAGCCGCTTGAAACTCAGTTGGCTGAAGCTGCTAACTGGACTTACTGCGCTGACAACGTGAAGTCTAAACAGCACTTGGTAGACATCAAGGCTAACGTGAAGAACTCTCAGTTCGCTCAGCCGTTGTTCGAGTTCTCTGGAGCTTGCTCTGGTTGTGGTGAAACTCCGTATGTGAAACTGATTTCTCAGTTGTTCGGTGACCGTGAAATGGTTGCTAACGCTACCGGATGTTCTTCTATCTACTCTGGTTCAGTTCCTTCAACTCCTTACACAACTAACGAAAAAGGTCAGGGTCCTGCTTGGGCTAACTCATTGTTCGAAGACTTCTGCGAATTCGGTTTGGGTATGGAATTGGCTAACAAGAAACTACGCAACCGTCTGGAAGAAGCTATGAAGTCTGCTATCGCAAACGAAGCTACTCCGGCAGAATACAAGGAAGCATTCCAGGAATGGATTGACGGCCGCAACGATGCTGATAAGAGCAAAGCTGCTGCTGAAAAGATTATTCCGTTGGTAGAAGCTGCAAAAGACAAGTGTGCTGCTTGCGCTACTATCGCTGAATTCAAAGACTATCTGGTAAAACGCTCACAGTGGATTATCGGTGGTGACGGTGCTTCTTACGATATAGGTTACGGAGGTCTTGACCATGTAATCGCTTCTGGCGAAGATGTAAACATCCTGGTATTGGATACTGAAGTTTACTCTAACACTGGTGGTCAGTCTTCTAAGGCTACTCCGCTGGGTGCTATCGCTAAGTTTGCTGCTTCTGGTAAACGTGTTCGCAAGAAAGACCTGGGTATGATTGCCACTACTTACGGTTACGTTTACGTAGCTCAGATTGCAATGGGTGCTGACCAAGCTCAGACTTTGAAAGCTATCCGCGAAGCTGAAGCATATCCTGGACCATCATTGGTTATCGCATACGCTCCATGTATCAACCACGGTTTGAAAGCTGGTATGGGTAAATCTCAGGCTGAAGAAGCTAAGGCTGTAGAATGTGGTTACTGGCACTTGTGGCGCTTCAACCCGGCTCTGGAAGAAGAAGGTAAGAATCCGTTCTCACTCGACTCTAAAGAACCGAACTGGGAAGGCTTCCAGGATTATCTGAAGGGTGAAGTTCGTTTCGCATCTGTAATGAAACAATACCCGACAGAAGCTGCTGACTTGTTCGCTGCTTGTGAAGACATGGCTAAGAAACGTTATGCTTCTTACAAGCGTATGGCTGCAATGGACTGGAGCGACGAAAAAGCTGAATAATTTATTTTAGCATAATAACAGAAAACGGCTGCCTGCAAAGGTGGCCGTTTTTTTGATTACAAGCTTTTTTCTTATGTTTGCATTGAATTATCAATAACGAAAAGCTTTATGAAATACTTAATTGTTTCCGACATACACGGATGCCTTCCTGCATTAGAAAAAGTCCTACAGTTTTACCAGGCACATCACTTTGATATGCTCATTATTTTGGGAGATATATTGAATTACGGGCCACGCAACGGACTTCCTGAGGGACTTAATCCCAAAGGTATTGCAGAGAAACTAAATGAAATGGCAGGAGAAATCGTAGCAATACGAGGAAATTGTGATTCTGAAGTAGACCAGATGCTGCTGAACTTCCCTATCTTATCAGATTACACATTGATTGTAGATAATGGCAAGAAGTTATTCCTCACCCACGGGCACATCTACAATGAAGAAAAACGCCCGCAAAATGGATATGATGCCTTTTTCTACGGACATACCCATTTATGGAAACTGGAAAGAACGGCAAACGGCATCATCTGTAACACGGGTTCCATTACCTTTCCTAAAGGAGGCAACCCTCCCACTTTTGCCGGTTATGAAAACGGAAAAATCACTATATACCATCTAAATGGCGAAATACTGAAAGAATTTCCACTATAAGAATGGAAAAGGCATAAAAAAGGCTGCCAACCTATCGTAACCCATAACAGACAATACATACATTACGATTCGGAAGGCAGCCACTCCCCATCTTATTGAATTATAGCAATAGACAAGATTTATTACAATTCAGAGAAAGGTTTAGCTTTTCCTCCCAAAGGGAAAGAGATTCCCAAGAAACCATTCACTGATTTAGAATTACCTCCAAAGAACATATAGTCAGTTCCTACAAACAACGGACCCAACTTCACTGCAAGACCGATTGACTTACCACTTGCTTGAATCGGAGAGTAACTAATAGCTGCATTCAGCCAGTTCTTCGGACGGAATGTGGCCAAGAAAGTCAATTCATTCAATGCTTTCGGTTTCACAAAACGGCTGGAATACATCGCTCCCACGCTCAATTTATTGTTGAACAAGCCATATTCACCGGCCAACAGAATGGTAGCAGCCAAACTTTTCTTCACACTCTTTGAAGGTTCTGTATTCTCAACCAGTTTAAAACGGTCCATACTTAAGAAGTCTTCGTCTAAGAAATCCTGATAGTTGTTTTCATTGACGCTAATGGATGTCTCTTCAGGAGATGCTGTCACAGTCTCACTTCCTTTCCAGTTGATGAAACCTAAGTCAAGTACGGCAGCCGAAACAGTCAGATTATCCCAAACTTTATAACTAGCTCCCAAATCAACACCAAAACCTGCTCCTGCAATGCCAAAACTTCCGTCACCGAAATCAAATCCATCAAGATAACGAGAACCACCATAATAGTTGTCATCAAAACTCAAACCACCACCTTTCATGGTAGTGCTTACATGAGCATTCATGGTTGCAGAAGCTTGAACATTTCGCCAATTATAAGGATTTTCCGGATTTTGAGGAACTCCTTTAATCTCGAAGTTATCCACCGCCATTTCTGCACGAGCAATACCTAACAACACTTTCACACGTCCACCGACGGTCAGCTTCTCAGTCAGCCGACGTGAATAACCCAAACCGACTTCGGCATAAGCATTCATATCGAAGTTCATATTCGAGAATCCACCGTTCACATTATTGAAATTACTTAAATCGCGCAAATATTCGAACATAGAACTCGGAATAGAAGCACCTACATCCGCACGCAACCCTACATTCACGCTCCAAAAGCCTTTTCCTTTGTACCATCCAAAAGACAGAATATCCGTGTTCAAATTCACATTCAAACGGTTGTCTGTTTTCAATCGGTCAAACAACTTGTCATTGCTGAACAAATCATCACCTGCATCCAAGACATCAATAATGTCGCTTGTACCCAACACATTAGAAGAGGCAGACATATTAAACGAGCCTATAATCGGCACATTAAAATATCCCCTGGTAGGCTGCAAGCCCGGATTCAACTGCAAACGTGCACTAGTCCTTCCATAAAATAGGAGGAACGCAAATATTGAGCTTGTGCCGCTCCCCCCAACATCATCATGCCCCCCAAAAGAAGCAAACCTTTATATCCCAATTTTCCCATAATGAATTTTATTTAGTAAATTTTAATGCAAAAATAAAATTATCTATAATAAAGAAGAAACCTAGAAGTATCCTCCATCAACTAAATCTTTCTTATTTAGCACCAAACCATCATTTTTGCTACTATGTGGTCAAAAACATTTTATTACAATTGGCAAAAACGTTCCATCATTTCCTTACGATACTTTTTGGAGACCTGAAGTTCATCCACATTATTAAACGGAGGATACATCACGCACTGGCAACCCTGCACCATCAGCAGATAATTCATGTTTATAATATACGACTGATGAATTTGTACAAAAGCAGAATCATAAGCACATAAGTTTTCAGCTCTTGTATTCCGCTTTAAAGGTATAAAGGTGCCGTTCACCAAGCTACCTCCCAAATCTTACGCTCGGACACATAACGGAAATATCCTATATCTGACACGCGCAACACACGCAAATCTCCCACAGGGGTTACTACCATGAATGATTTCTCATTCCCACGTCCTGTATCTGCCAGAAAATTAACCGGAGCTTTAATATTATCTTCTTCCTGCAAACGTCCCAGCACCACAGACAATTCTTCCGCATCAACAGGCTTCAACAGAAAATCAAAGCAATAACTACGCAAAGCATCTATCAGATACTTGTTGTATGCAGTGTAAAACACGATATGCATATCCCAGTTCTGCTGTTCATGCACCTTGACAGCCAAATCCATCCCTAACATGTCCGGAAGTTCTACAATTCTTTTGCCACCTCGGAAATCCTTCTGCACTCTGCAAGATCCGGTGAGATTGGTTTTTCCAGTAACAGGTGATAACCTTTCCGAAGCGCTGCAACAGCCTGTTCTACATGTTGTCTGTCCTGTGTTGCTATGATCATTGCATCTGCAAGCTTTTCTT
>ENA-OPZN01000109-OPZN01000109.1-human-gut-metagenome-genome-assembly--contig:-NODE-109-length-32681-cov-5.657001_pt1 | contig 32681 bp, 27 predicted proteins | sample MGYA00242483_ERZ504503 | MGnify/ENA primary metagenome ERZ504503 (study PRJEB26092, sample SAMD00036285) | human gut metagenome | host: Homo sapiens | study: EMG produced TPA metagenomics assembly of... | reverse complement strand
TCTGATTTTATCCTCCGTACGCGTGAGTTGCTGGGAGATGCGGAGTTTGCTGCTTTGACCGAAGCATTGGAAAAAGATACGCCTGTCAGTATTCGTATGAATACCGATAAAAGTGACCTTGTTCCGCAGGAAAGCACCTCTGTGCCCTGGTGTTGCGAAGGATATTACCTGTCCGGTCGTCCGTCGTTTACGTTTGACCCCTTGTTTCATGCGGGCTGTTATTATGTGCAGGAAGCTTCGTCCATGTTCCTTGAACAGGCGTTGCGTCAGTATGTGCACGAGCCGGTCACGATGCTCGATTTGTGTGCGGCTCCGGGAGGAAAATCTACTTTGGCCCGTAGCGTACTTCCGGAAGGCAGCTTGCTGGTGGCCAATGAGGTGATGCGCAACCGTTCGCAGGTGCTGGCCGAGAATCTGATAAAATGGGGAAATCCGGGGGTGATTGTAACCAATAATGATCCGGCTGATTTTACAGAATTAGGACCGCCGTTCGATGTGATTCTGACAGATGTGCCCTGTTCGGGTGAAGGAATGTTCCGCAAGGATGAAGTGGCCGTGCAGGAATGGAGCATAGAGAATGTGGACACCTGCTGGCAGCGTCAGCGCCGTATCTTACGGGATATATGGCCTTGCCTGAAGACCGGAGGCCTGCTGGTTTATAGCACGTGTACATACAATCGGGAGGAAAATGAGGATAATGTGGCATGGATTGCTCAAGAACTTGGGGCTGAGGTACTTCCTTTGGAAACGCAGCCGGACTGGCGCATTACGGGAAATCTGACCGGTACGGAGTTTCCGGTTTACCGTTTCCTGCCTCATAAGACTACGGGTGAAGGTCTGTTTATGGCAGTGCTGCGGAAAACAGCGGATGAACCCGCGGTGAGTGTGCGGATAAAGACCGGTGGAAAGGCTTCCAAAAAAGGAAAAGGAGGTAAGGTGGTTGCGCTTCAAGTACCAAAGGAAATGAAAGCCTGGGTGCAGGGAGCCGGAGACTATGTGTTTGAAGTGAATGACAGTGAAGCGATGGCCTTTCCTGCTGCCTATAAAGATACGTATGACCTGCTGAAGGGCCAGTTACGCATACTGCATGCCGGAATTTCTTTAGGGGAATTGAAGGGAAAGGACTGGCAGCCTTCGCATGCGCTGGCTATGAGTACCGTTTTTGAGAGAGATTCGTTCCCGGTGGCTGAACTGACTTACTCGCAGGCCATTGCTTATTTGCGGAAAGAAGCGGTCGTGCTTTCACCGGAAGTGCCGAGAGGGTATGTGACACTTACTTATCAAGGTCAGGTATTAGGATTTGCCAAGAATATCGGTAACCGGGCCAATAACTTGTACCCGCAGGAGTGGCGAATCCGAAGCGGATATTTGCCGGAAATTATTCCGGATTTATTCGGGTAAAAAAACGCAAGTGCGTTTCGATTCAAACGCAAGTACGTTTTACTTGAAACGCAAGTGCATTTTAATCAAAACGCAAGTACGTTTTACTTCAAACGCAAGTGCGTTTTTCAGGAGGAATTCAAGCGTTTTGATTAAAAGTCTGCAACTTGCTGATATATAGAATATTATTTTATTTTAGTGTGAGGGGAATTCCTTTATAAAAATCCAGTATTTTGGTACGGAACAGGTAGTCATACTTAGCTTGTACACAGTCGGACACCGCTTTCATCCAGTTAGTCCGTGCCTCGTTGTATTCCGTAGCGTTTGCTTTTCCATACATGTATTTTTCTTTCATCAGCTTGAAAGAAGCTTCTGCTGCTTCATCTGCCACCTGACTGCTCTGGTATTTGCTTTCCGCATTGACCGCATTGTAGTAGGCTTGCTGGATTTCTTTGTAAAGTTTTTTCTTGGTTTCCTCCAATTGCCAGTTTAAGGTAGTCTGTTCAAGGCGTGCCGTGCGTACGCGGTTGCGTGTGCTCAGTCGGTTGAAGATGGGAATGCTTAACGAGAGTCCTACATACTGGCTGAAATTATCTTTCAGCTGAGAGTGGCAGCTCGGATTTTCTCTTCCCGATACATTATAATAGCTTGTTCCCAGACCGGCTCCGAAGTTTAGTTGCGGATAATAGGCACTTTGTGCAATGCGGATGCTGCGTGCAGCTCCTTCCAGGCGGTATTGTGCAGCCTTGATGGACGGCTTGGTCAGCAAGGCCTGACTGTAGATTTCGGCAGGAGGAGTCAGTGTACCGAACAACTGCTCAGGCTGGATGTCGGGAGAAACAATCCGGAAATTGTCGGGAGAGGGCAGTTCCAGCAACTGGCTTAAATCGAGCAGAGACAGACGGTAGTCGTTTTCAGCCTGCACCAGTGACAACTGGTCTTGTGCCACGCGCGACTTGGCTTCATACCATTCCGCTTCAGATGCTTTTCCATTCTTGAAATAGGCTTCCTTTTGTGCCAGCATTTCCTGACTTAACTCTACCTGCTGCCGGGCTATCTTGACCAGTTCTTCGTTGAACAACACCTGCAAGTAAGCAGAGGCTACCTCAATGCTGATGTCTTCTTTGGCCTTGTTCAAATCTTCGGTGGCTGCTTTCAGGTTCAGTTTGGAGAGCGCAATGTTGTTGGGTATCTGCATGCCGGTGAACAAGGGTACGCTCGTACTCAGGTTGAGGCCGGTATTCTGTGTGTTGATACTCTGGTACGTATTGTTGGCCTGCAAGCTTCGTCCGAAGTTGAAAGAGTGAGAGGCATTACCGTTCAGGTCGGGCAGACGGCTCCATTTGGCGGTGTTCAGTTCCACTTCGCTTTTGTCGCGTGCGGCTTCCTGTTGTTTGACGGTCAGGTTATGAGCAATGGCATAGTCGATGCAGCGAGTCAAGTCCCATGCCTCCTGTGCTTGTGTGCCATTGGCCAACAGCACGCTGATGCTCAGTGCTGTCAGTAATTTGGTATTGATTTTCATGGCTTACATTTCTTTTTTAAGTCCGCGAATCGATTCGTTGGCTTTCAGCCCGCTTTTAATCTCGATATTCACTCCGTCGCTGATGCCGGTGTGGACCTGACGGCGGGTAAACTTCTGTGTCGGTACGCTGTCCGTCAGCACATATACGAAAGTGGAGTCACCGCTGAATTCGATGGCACTTTCCGGTACGGTCAGGGCATTGTTGGCCCGCTGGAGTTCGATTTCCGCATTGGCACTGTAGCCGGAGCGGATGGTGATGCTGTCGGGCACCGTGATGGCAGCCTTGATTTCGAACTGGTTGGCTCCGTTATTTTCTACGCTTTTAGGAGAGATGTATTCCAGTACGGCATCGAATTTCATGTCCTGCAAGGCTCCCAATGTGATTTTTACAGGAGTTCCTTCGTGAATACGTCCCACTTCTGTTTCGTCTACGTTACCTCTGAAGATGAGGTCGCTCATATCGGCCACGGTGGCGATGGTAGTACCGTCGTTGAATGTATTGCTCATGATGACCGAGTTACCTACCTTAATGGGGACATCCAGAATCAGTCCGTCAATCGTAGAACGAATCAGCGTGCTGCTGAAGGAGGCACTGCTTTTGGTGATACCTTCTTTCACGATTTCCAGGTTGTCTTTGGCTGCCTGGAGTTCTTCTCTGGCTTGTTTGGCTGCTAATAAAGTCTTTTCGTATTCCTCGCTACTCACCAGTTTGCTCTGGTAAAGCTTTTCCATACGCTCCAGGTCGGTTTCTGCCTGACGGCCGTTGATTTCGGCCAGGCGTACACGGCTTTCGGCAGAGTTGAGCGAACCTAATTCGGGGATTACCTTGACTTTGGCGATGATTTCTCCTTTTTTCACCGTTTCTCCGGCTTCCTTGTAGACTTCGGATATGATACCGGAAATCTGCGGTTTGATTTGCACCTCATCGCGTGGCTCAATTTTTCCGGTAGCCACGGTGATTTGTGCCAAGTCGGTGGTTTGGGTGTGGAGAATATCGTAGGCCGTATCTTTCGGCTGCGATTTCTGATAAAGGAATACAAATGTGCCGATAAAGATGAGTGCAATCAGCACCAGCGAAATAATCTTGATGTACTTTTTCATATCAACTTTGGTTTTTTGTTTGTCTTGTGGTTTTATTTATTCGTCGCGTATGGCTTCAATGGGTTTGATGCTCATGGCCCGGTAGGCAGGAGCCAGTCCGGCTAACAGTCCTAAAATCAGGAGGAGAGCACAAGCACCGATTGCCTGCCAGAAACTGATTTGAAATTCGGTGGGAGAGGTCGGGGTGGAGGTTCCCATTTCTGTCAGGTTCAACAGGAAGACGGCAAAGGAAATGCCGGCCATACCTGCCAGGATGGTCAGTACCATACTTTCGGAAAGAATCTGCGACAGAATGTCGTTCGGGCGTGCCCCGATGGCACGGCGTATGCCGATTTCGGTGGTTCGCTCCTTTACTGTGACCATCATGATGTTGCTTACACCGATGGCTCCTGCCAGCAGGGTACCGAGACCGACCATCCATCCCAAAATCCGGATGCCGGAAAACAGGTTGTCTACCATGCTGAACATGGCTTCAGCGTTGACCAGAATAACGGCCTGTCCGTCGTCCGGATGAATCAGGTGTGCTTTTTGACCACTTGCTCCACCTTTTTCTCTACTTCACCGATGGAGTATCCTTTACGGGCCGTATAGCAGAGCAGCTGCACGTTCTGTCCGAAGTTATAGTTCTGTTGCATGGTGGAAAACGGGATGATGACCGACGTTTCGGACTGTCCTTGTATGGAAATGTTTCCTACCGCCATGCTTACTCCGATTACTCGGTAATAGATACCATTGACTTCAATGAACTTTCCGCAAGGGTCTTCCCCTCCCGGAAACAAAGTCTCGTAAATACGTTTTCCAATCACACAGACTTTCCGCTGGTCGCGTATGTCAATGTCATTGATGAACCGTCCGAACACGATGTTGGGCTCTTCTATTTTCTGGTATTCCGGATAAAGTCCTTTCAGCGTACCTGAGGTTTTATTTTCATTATAAATGGCATTGATGCCCCATTTGGCAAGGGTAGCAGTCACGGTTTCCAGTTCGCTGACCTGTTTTCTCACACGTTCCACATCCTTGTTTTCCAAGTCCCAGTATCTGCCTTGCTGAAAACCTTTGTAGGCCTTGCTCGTCTTGTTTGTACCCAGAAAACCTGAATTGGTGGCAAAGCCTTCAAACTGGCGCGAAAGCATTTGCTGTAGCCCTTTGGCACCTCCCATCAGGGAAATCAGCATGAATATTCCCCAGAAAATACCGAAGGCGGTCAGGAAGCTTCTGGTTTTGTTGCGTGTGATAGTGAGAAGAATCTCTTCCCATGTATCTAAATCAAATCGTCTCATGATTAATCTGCTCTAAGTGCTTCAATGGGTCGGATTCTGGCCGCTTTTCTTGCAGGGAAAAGTCCAGCCAGTGTACCGGCGATAACTAATGTCAGAGTAGCTTCTATGGCAATGGACAAGTCTACAGTCGGGTTTCGAAAAAGGTCATCGAAAAGACGCCCATATCCATGGTCTGTTTACCAGCTACCTGATTCATGTATTCCGTCACGGCAATGCCTGCCACCATACCGATGTAGCCGAAGAAAGTCGTGATAGTCACACTTTCTGAGATAATCAGCCAGAGGATGGAAGCGGGTTTGGCCCCCAAGGCTTTGCGGATGCCGAATTCGTGCGTGCGTTCGCGGACGGTAATCAGCATGATGTTGCTCACTCCTACGATGCCGCTGAGCAGGGTAAAGATTCCGATTACCCAGATGGCAGTATGCAGGATTTGGGTGGCCGTCTGCTGTTGCAGGTATTGTGTAAAGCGGTTCCATATCCAGATGGCTCCTTCGTCGGTAGGCGAGAATTGTTTCTTCAGCCCTAAAGCCTGCCGGTATTCCGCTTCAAATTGTTCGTTGGTCGGTTCATCGGTCAACCCTTTGGTTGTAAATGTGATGTTGTCTATGCTGTCACCCTTCTGATAGATGGTTTGCAGGGTAGTGAACGGTACGAGAGCAGAAGGAGAAAAACTGTTCTGGTCGGTATAGATACCTACCACCTGATAAGGTACACCTTGTGCGTTCAGGTATTTCCCGATAGGAGAAGTGTGAGGAAAAAGGTTCTTTACCGTTTTTTCATGCAGTACGATAATTTTTCGCCGTTCCTCCATATCGCGTGCATTGACGAAGCGTCCTTCTTTAATCTTGATGGCTTCAAGTGAAGGATAATTAGGAAAAACTCCGTTGATTCCGATGCTGAGTGCTTCTTTTCCGTAAGTAAGAATGACATCACTTTTGCTGACGGTGGCACCGGTTTGGATGATGTGGTCAGGAAATGAAGTGGCGGTGAGTTTGCGGTCACTCTCTTTCAGGTAAATGCTGCGGCCCTCTTTCATACCTTTGTAAGGTTGTGAGGTCGTGCCTGGATAGATTTTCATGGAGTTCATAATCATGCCCTTCGACTGGTTTTCAAAAGCATGGATGAGACCGTTTCCGGCTCCCAATAATACAATTAGCATGAAAATGCCCCATGCTACGGAAAAGCCGGTCAGCAGGGTGCGCAACTTATTGCGCATGATGGTTCCGTAGATTTCTTGTATTAATTCTGTCATGGCTGGTGTTTTATTTCATGAATCCGTTTTTGCCAAATGGAGATGCATTGTGGTCAATATTGTCTTCTATGCGTTCTATCAGTCCGTCCTTGATATGGATAATCTTATCGGTCTGGTTGGCGACTCCGCTTTCGTGGGTTACTACTACGATGGTCAGTCCTTCTTTTTCATGTAAGTCCTTTAGAATCTGCATGACTTCCACCGATGTCTTGCTGTCCAGTGCTCCGGTTGGTTCGTCTGCCAAAATGATTTCAGGCTTTGAAATTAATGCGCGTGCAATGGCTACACGTTGTTTTTGTCCGCCCGACATTTCATTCGGGAGGTGGTGTGCCCATTCTTTCAATCCTAATTTATCCAGGTATTCCATGGCTAACAGGTTGCGTTTTTTCCGGCTTACACCTTGATAAAATAAGGGAAGGGCCACATTCTCCATGGCGTTCTTGAAAGAGATAAGATTAAATGACTGGAAGATGAAGCCGATCATACGGTTGCGGTACTCGGCAGCCTTGCTTTCGCTCAGGTCGCGAATCAGTACATCGTTCAGGTAATATTCCCCTGAATCATAGTTGTCTAAGATGCCTAAGATGTTCAGAAGGGTAGACTTTCCGGAACCGGAAGAACCCATGATGGAAACAAATTCTCCTTTATTAATATGGAGGTTGATGCCTTTAAGTACATGAAGGGGAGTACCGTTGTAATAGGTCTTGTGAACGTTTTCTAAGTGTATCATTTGGTTTGTGTGAATTTATTGATTTATCAGGTCTCGCAAAATAAGAAAAGTGAAAAGCTTCGAAAAATAATGCGTTAAAAATTTGCTCTGTTTTTACTGATTATTTACTTTTGTCCGTAGATAATTAACCCTAAATAGAGAAATGTCATGACAATAAACATGGAAAAACCTTATGTGGTAGGTATGGACATTGGCGGAACAAACACTGTATTTGGTGTAGTTGACTCACGTGGTAATGTGTTGGCTTCTGATTCTGTCAAGACACAGCAATATGAAAACATTGACGACTATGTTGATGCTGTATGTAAGAAACTTCTTCCTCTGTTGTCACAGTTTGGTGGAGCTGAAAAGATAAAAGGTATGGGAGTGGGTGCTCCTAACGGAAACTACTATAGCGGTACTATTGAATTTGCACCTAACTTGCCTTGGAAAGGAATCATTCCTCTGGCTTCAATGTTTGAAGAACGTCTGGGTATTCCGACTGCACTGACTAACGATGCCAATGCGGCTGCTATTGGTGAAATGACTTACGGTGCTGCACGTGGTATGAAAGATTTTATCATGATTACTTTAGGTACCGGTGTTGGTAGTGGTATCGTAATCAACGGACAGCTGGTTTATGGTCATGACGGATTTGCTGGTGAATTAGGTCATGTAATTGTTGATCGTAACGGTCGTGCATGCGGATGTGGCCGTAAGGGGTGTTTGGAAACTTACTGCTCTGCTACCGGAGTAGCTCGCACTGCACGCGAATTCCTGGTACAGCGCACAGAACCCAGTTTGCTGAGAAATGTTCCGGCAGATGAAATTCAGTCAAAAGACGTATACGATGCAGCAGTGAAGGGTGACAAGCTGGCTCAGGACATTTTTGAATTTACCGGTCGTATTTTGGGACAGGCTTTGGCTGATTTCATTGCTTTCTCAAGTCCTGAAGCAATTGTATTGTTCGGTGGTCTGGCTAAGTCAGGTGATTACATCATGAAGCCGATTCAGAAAGCTATTGATGAAAACATCCTGAAGATTTATGCTGGAAAAACAAAATTGTTGCTTTCTCAGTTGAAAGATGCAGATGCAGCTGTATTAGGTGCAAGTGCATTGGGATGGGAAGTAAAAGAAAACTAATGTATTTATAAGAATAAAAAAATCGGCCCCCGGCAATTTGTCGGGGCTGATTTTTTATTCTTATTTTTCGATGGTTATTTTGCAGGGTTGTTCAAGGGATTTTTTCCATTCTTGTGCGTAAGAGAACCATGTTTTTGAATCAGGGAATCCGAATGTTTCCTTACGTGAAGTAAACATGGTGTAGTACCGGAAACTCTTTTCTTGGGGGGCGCTGACGGTGTACAGGAAGTTTTCCTTGTCTTTAGCTTCCTTTCTGATGTATTTCTTTGGGATATAAGTCGCCAGACCGACTGTTTCTTTTTTGTATTTGATGGTGTCGCCTACGGGCCAGTCGGTTCCCCAGCTGGCAACCAGTCCCTCGTGGTCTGAATACATGGTAGCACTGTAACCGATGTTTTGCACTCCTGTGCAGAAGGTCTCTTTATCTAAAGGCTGGTCAAACAATACGTCTACTTGTGCGTCACGATGTCCGGCATACAGTGTGTAGCGGTTAATCATATTCAGTTCCTTTCCCTGGTATTCCCAACCTTTTACTTCAGCGTCGGCAATGGTACGTACCGGACCGCTGGCGATGAGGCGTTGTCCGCGGAAGGCCACAGGCTGAATGTCGGTAGCTTGTGAACCGTCTCATCCTCTTAATGTTCCGGCTCCGCAACTGCCTCTTACTAGAATCACGTCATCTCCGAATCCTTTTTGTAATTGTTCGTCTGTAGGATAGAACATACTTTCTTCTATTTCCAGACCTTTATTGAACTTTCCGTATAAATCGGTTGTCTGTTTCTCGTTAAAATAGATGCGGTAGGCCACCAGCTCGCTTTCGAACGCAATGCCGTGATGTTGAAGAATAGTGTAAGTGTAACTGTCGCCCGGAGCATATACAGCTGTGCCATGAGCATATTCATTTGATTTGGCTGTACGGAACAGCATTTCTGCAAACACACGGGCTGGATAGGTCTTGTTTGTCTTGACAGCGGAAAGAGTCAGGGTGAATACTTTCTTGGATTGCGCCGGCAAATTAGTCACGAAAGCCAGTTCATCAGCTCTTAAATTGAAGTTTAAATCGTCCAACTGTGAAGGTATTTCATTGTTCCCTTCTTTCACAACGGCCGATTTAACAGTAAAGCCTGTATTTAAAGAATGAATATCAATTACTACAGGTTCGTCGGTTTTAGCTGTATTCCAAGGGTTTTCAACAATCACTTTAATGGTCTTTTCTGCCGTTTGGGCGAAAAGCATACTCCCGCTGTAAATGAAAGCGAGGCAAAGAGTGGGAACTTTTTCATTGTAATAATGTGTTTATATATAAGATTAATGTGATTCACGTATGTTTCTTTAAGCTATTATCCTCCTGAACATGCTGCCTTCACAGGGGACATGCAGGAGGATAATAAATCTAATTCTAACCTAAATAATATTATGAAAAACCTTTTTTATTCAGGATGCAAAAATAAGCTTTCTGTTTGATATACGCTTGCAATTTTTGATTTTATCAGTGAAAAAACTGAGCATAATTTTACGTGATTAAATATTTTGCCTCAATAAATGTAAATAGTGTAAATAAAGTTTGTATCTTTGCCCCAAATTTATAATTGAAAATAATATGAGTTATAATTTGCTGAAAGGAAAAAGAGGTATTATTTTTGGTGCACTGAACGAACAGTCTATCGCTTGGAAAGTGGCAGAAAAGGCTGTAGAAGAAGGTGCCGTTATCACACTCTCTAATACCCCTGTAGCAGTACGTATGGGTGAGGTCTCTGCTTTGGCGGAAAAATTAAACTGTGAAGTGATTCCGGCTGACGCTACCTCTGTAGAAGATTTGGAAAATGTCTTTAAGCGTTCAATGGAGGTATTGGGCGGAAAGATTGACTTTGTACTTCATTCTATCGGTATGTCTCCAAATGTTCGTAAAAAACGTACTTACGACGATTTGGACTATGACATGTTGAGTAAAACATTGGATATTTCAGCTGTTTCATTCCATAAAATGATTCAATCTGCCAAGAAGTTGGATGCCATCAATGAATACGGTTCTATCGTAGCTTTGAGTTATGTGGCTGCACAGCGTACATTCTATGGTTATAATGATATGGCAGACGCAAAGGCTTTGCTGGAATCAATTGCTCGTAGTTTCGGTTATATTTACGGACGTGAACACCATGTACGTATCAATACTATCTCTCAGTCACCGACTATGACTACTGCCGGATCGGGTGTGAAAGGTATGGACAAGTTGTTTGACTTTGCTAACCGTATGTCTCCTCTGGGCAATGCATCGGCTGATGAATGTGCTGATTACTGTATCGTAATGTTCTCTGACCTGACTCGTAAGGTGACTATGCAGAACTTGTTCCACGATGGTGGTTTTTCCAGCGTAGGTATGAGCTTGAGAGCTATGGCAACTTATGAAAAGGGGCTAGATGAATATAAAGATGCCAATGGCAATATAATTTACGGATAATATTGAATGTATCGGCTTATTTTTATATTACTGAGTATAATCGTCTTTTCTGCTTGTCGTTCTGACAAGCAGAAAGACGATTTTTCGTTTTCAGGAATAAAGATAGCTCGATATGACCGCTTGCAGTATGAAGCAACTGTGCAGAACAGTTTCTTTTCCCTGCAACGGATGAATACTGAATTTGCCCAGGAGACCCGTCTGCTGATAGAGGAAGTGCTTGATTTGGGTTCTGTGGATATGGTAGACATGAACGACCGTTTGTGTGCCTATTTCTCGGATTCCATATTGGTACATTTAATGGAAGATGCGGGAGAGAAGTTTAAGGACGTGAGCAGCCTTGAACAGCGTCTGACGCAGGGATTCAGCAACCTGAAAAAAGAAATTCATGAGTTGCCGGTTCCGCAGATTTATACACAGATTTCTGCCCTGAATCAGTCTATCGTTGTTGGAGACAGTATTTTGGGAATCAGTCTGGACAAGTATATGGGGAGTGACTATCCTCTCTATCAAAAGTATTATTACGCAAACCAGCGACGCTCGATGTCGCCGGAATACATCGTGCCTGATTGCTTTACCTTTTATTTGCTGGGCCAATATCCTTTCTTGTGGCAGGAAGGTCATCGTTCTTTGATGGATATTCTGCTGTATCGAGGGAAAATAGCCTGGACTGTGGAAACTATTCTTGAAGGGAATGGAAGTGGCAAAACGGCTTTGGGCTACTCCAAGGAAGAAATAAAATGGTGTGAGCAGCACGAAAAAGAACTTTGGGAGGAAATCCGTCAGAACCATTATATGGAGACTACCGACCCAATGATTATTCGCTCGTATGTATCTTCTAACACACGGCTTCTGTTTAATGGTGAAAAGACTCCTCCTTTCTTGGGAATATGGCTGGGCATGAAGGTGATAGAGCGCTATATGAAGAATCATCCGGAAATGACCCTAAAGAGTTTGTTGGAATGTACGGATTATTCTGAAATGATAAAAGAATTAAACTGATTGACTTAAAGATTCCTTATGGAAGTTGCATTGTATTTGTTGCCTGTTACTTTAGGTGATACGGCTATCGAAAAGGTTTTACCCTCTTATAATCGGGAGATAATTGTCAATATAAAGCATTTTATAGTGGAAGATGTGCGCTCGGCACGCCGTTTCCTAAAGAAGGTAGATGCGGATATTTGTATTGATGAGCTTACTTTTTATCCGTTGAACAAGCATACTTCTCCGGAAGCTATATCGGGCTATCTTGCTCCGCTTGCAGAGGGACACTCCATGGGAGTTATTTCTGAGGCCGGCTGTCCGGCTGTGGCCGATCCGGGAGCCGATGTGGTAGCTATTGCCCAGAAGCGGAATTTTAAGGTAGTTCCTCTGGTAGGGCCTTCCTCTATTATCTTGTCAGTAATGGGCTCCGGATTTAATGGACAGAGTTTCGCTTTTCACGGGTATCTGCCGATAGAACCGGCTGACCGCATGCGCCGTTTAAAAGAACTGGAGGCACGTGTTTACTCCGAAAACCAGACCCAGTTGTTTATCGAAACTCCTTATCGGAACCATAAGATGCTGGAAGACATTTTGAAAACTTGTCGTCCGCAAACGAAATTGTGTATTGCAGCCAATATAACTTGTGAAGGAGAATTTATTCAGACCAAAACCGTTAAGGAATGGAAGGGAAAATTACCGGAACTGAATAAGATTCCTTGTATCTTCCTGATTTATAAGTAGTATTTTATTTGAACTCTTTCCATATCTGGGCCACCATGTGGAGACGGTCACATTCAATTCTTAGTTCGTTACTGAACTTTTCCGGATTTTGTCTGATGTCTTCACAAGTAAAGAAGTAGCCTTCCGAGAGTTTGAATTCATCTTCATGGCTGACGGGAAGTATATATAACTGCACGAAAGCCGGTGTACTGCCTTGTGTACGGTAGCTGAGGATGAGTCTTGGAAAAAACTTCTTCTTATGTGTGGTGTGAGAAGTTGACTGATGTTTTTTACCAGGTTCTTTGCGTGACGCTGGCTTTTTCTTAACGGTCCGTCAAATAAAGTCTTGATAGGGGCATCCCAGATTGTTGTGTTTTCTGTATGCGGAGTCAGATATATTTTTCCGTTACAGATGGGAACAATCCGTATGATATGTTGCTCTTGAGGAGATTGTGTGGCAGCAATCTGTATTCCTACGATGTTAATGACCAGACATATTACGTAAATAAGTGTAGGAATCAGATAGATGATTCCAAAGTTATTTTCAGGGGAAAAGGGAATCAGCTTGTTGTATAGGAAAAACAAAATGATCAAGTGGATGCTGGAAAAAATCACGATTATTTTTGCTTCCAGTAGGTAAGAAGAAGTGAAATTAAGATGAAACTTCTTCAAGAAATTCCGATAAATTTCCGGAGCCGTTACATGGATGAAGGCACATATTAATAGCATGAATTCCAATGAAGGAGTCAGACTGTTCTTAGGGATGTATTCATATCCGGTGAACAATCTTAAAAGGAAGCAGACACCAATTCCGATAGTTCCCTGCAAAAGGAAGAAATTAAGCCCTTTCAGGCGCAACACATCATAAAGTAGTCCCGCAATGCTGATAGCAAGTCCTGTTCCCAACATGGCAGTCGTTGGGAACAGATGAATGCCTATCAGTGTGATAATGATAGGAAGCAATCCAAATGATACAATTTTATCTTTGTATTTGAGCAATAGATTCATCGTTGAAAAGCATCTGTTGATAAAATTGCAACAAATGGAAAAAGAAAATTGTTCATTGTTTGCGGAGATGTTTTTCAGCATGGTAAGAAGAACGGACCAGCGGACCGCTTTCTACAATGTCAAATCCTTTGGCTTCACCTATCTCTTTAAATCTCTTGAACTGGTCTGGATGGATGTATTCTGCTACCGGATAATGCTTGGCAGTTGGTTGCAGATATTGTCCGATGGTCAGTATCTGGCAACCGTTCTGTAGCAGGTCATCCATCGTTTCTTCTACTTCTTCTGTGGTTTCTCCCAGTCCTACCATGATACCGGATTTGGCTTTTAGTCCATTGTCTGCAATTTGGCGGATAACTTTCAGGCTGGTATCATAATCTGCTACACTTCTGACCTGTGGGCTGAGACGGCGGACGGTTTCCAGGTTGTGTGAAAGAATATCGGAACGTGTTTCAATGACCTGCTGCAATAATTCGCTGTAGCCTTGAAAATCGGGAATAAGTGCCTCTATGGTGGTGTCAGGACACAATTTTCGGATGGCCATCAGGGTGGCAGCCCAGTGTGAGGCACCTAAATCCTTTAAATCATCCCGGTCGACAGAAGTGATGACCGCGTGGTCAAGCTTCATGAGCTGGATGGACTGGGCCACTCTGAGCGGTTCCTCCGGGTCCAATGGGAGAGGTCTTCCGGTTTGCGTATTACAAAATTTGCAGGAACGGGTACAGATGGCTCCTCCAATCATGAAGGTGGCGGTGCCTTTTCCCCAGCACTCACCTAAGTTGGGACAGCGTCCGCTACAGCAGATGGTATGAAGCTTATGAGTATCTACAATGCGTTTGGTTTCAGTATATCGGGCATTGGTGCCAATCTGGATTTTTAGCCAATCAGGCTTTCTGATGTGTGTCATAGTGGTAAGATAAAAGAACAAAGAAAAACAGATGACACCAGTTTTTGGTGGCTGGTGTCATCTGCTAAAATGAAATATTATAGGTTCTGCAGGAAGAAATTAGCCACTCTGTTCATCAGGTGGTTACGGGTATTTCCTCCGAAGATACTGTGGTTACGGTTGGTGTAAATCTGAGTATCAAACTGAATGTTTGCCTGTACCAGTGCTTCACTGTACTCCATGAAATTCTGCAGGTGTACGTTGTCGTCTGCACTTCCATGAATGAGCAACAGCTTTCCTTTCAGCTTGGATGCCCGGTTGATGGCAGAAGAAGCTTGGTAACCGTCACCGTTTTCTTTCGGTGTGCGCATGAAACGTTCGGTATAGACTGAGTCATAGAATCTCCAGTCTGTCGGAGCGGCAATGGCAACTCCGGCCTTGAATGCGCCGGAACCTTCGCTCATTGACATCAGCGTGTTGTATCCTCCATAACTCCAGCCCCAGATACCAATACGGCTTCCATCTACGTAAGGCAGAGTAGAGAGGTATTTAGCTGCTTCAGCCTGGTCGGTAGCTTCTTTCACGCCGATGGAAAGGTAAGTGCATTTTTCGAATGCAGCTCCTCTACCTCCGGTACCACGTCCGTCCACGCAGACCATGATATAACCTTTGTCACACATTACGGCTTCGAACATACCTCCGTCACTGAAGCTGCCGATACCCCATTTGTCGAGTACCTGCTGAGAGCCGGGACCACTATATTGGTGCATGATTACCGGATATTTCTTGGAAGGATTGAAGTTAGCAGGCTTCATCATCCAACCGTTCAGTTCTACTCCTTCACTGGTTTTGAAAGAGAAAAACTCTTTTGTCGGCATGTTCAGCTGAGCTGTTTTGCTTTTCAGTTCTTTGTTGTCAAGCAGTGTAGCCATTTCCTGACCCTTGTTGTTGTTCAGTGTGATAAGGGTAGGGGTTTGCGCACTGGAATACGTATTGATGTAATAATTCAGGTTTTTGCTGAACAATGCACTGTTTGTTCCGGTACGTGTAGAAAGTTTGGTCTTTTTACCCTTTCCGTCAATTTTGTACACCGCAGTGCGCAAGGGGCTTCCTTCGTTGCTGGTGTAATAGAAAACATTTGCTTTCTGGTCCCATCCCAGGAAATCCTTTACCTCAAATTCTCCTTTTGTGATTTGTTTCACCAGGTTTCCTCCAATGGTGTACAGGTAAAGGTGGTTGTATCCGTCCCGTTCACTCATCATGACGATGTGTTCCGGGTAGAATGCAATGTCTGAATAGGCTTGCTCTTTAATGTACTGTTCTGCTTCGTCGCGGATGGCTACTTTGCAGATGGCACTGCGTGGGTTGGCCATATAAAGGTCGAAGCGGTTCTGGTGGCGATTCAATGTCATGATGGCCAGTTTTTCCGGATCATCGGTGAATTTGATGCGAGGTACATAACCGTCAGAATCTACAGGAAGTTCCATTTTACGGGTTACACGACTTTTTATGTCAAAAGAATGTACGCTAACCTTGGAGTTTACAACTCCTGCTTTGGGATATTTGTAGTCATAGCTTCCCGGATAGGTGGTGTATTCTGTTTTTTCCGGAGCCATACCCTTATACCATGGGAAAGAGTACATGGGAACCTGGCTTTCATCGAAGCGGACGTATGCAATCATTTTACTGTCTGCACTGAAATCGAAGGCGCGGTTATAGCTGAATTCTTCTTCATACACCCAGTCAGGAATACCGTTGAGTACCTTGTTATATTCTCCGTCTTTTGTTACCTGCGATTCACTGTTACCGAAAAGCAGTTTGATAAGGTAGATGTTGTTGTTGCGCACAAACGCAATCTGGTGACTGTCGGGTGAGAACAAAGGAACCTGCTGCGGACCGTTGTTTGACAAGGGTTCAAGTGTACGGTTTCTCACATTGTATATATAATATACAGCTGTGAATGAACGGCGGTAAATCGGCTTGGTTTCCGTTTGAATCAATATCAGGCTTTCGTCCGGTGACATGATATAGTCATCGAAACTTTTCAGCTTGTGGTTGCGGGCAGTGGCTACGTCAAAGATGGTAGCTACCTCTTTACCGGTCTTAAAAGAGTATTTGACGATTCGTTTGTGATCCTTGCTGATCTGGGTGTAATGTTCACCGTCCAGCATCGGTTTTAATCCCTGTATACTTTGTGCGCGATAGGTGCCGTTGGCTACATCCTGTAGCGTTACCTTTTGCGCCTGCAGAGTAACCAGGCACATTAGCGCATAAAAAAGTACAAAAAGTTTTTTCATGACTGTGTTATTTAAGTTTTACATTTATTCTTCTTTCTGAATTCCTTCTTCCGGTACAACCTCGGGTGTTTTTCCTTCCTTGGGCTCTGCGGGCGTATTTTCCTTGTCTTTGATACCGAACAGCCAGCGGAAGAAACGAACGATGAAGTTCCGTTTTTTCGGTTTGACTTCTGTGGCTTCAGAAGTAGACAATGATGCAGCTGTTTCTTTTTGTATGGCTGTACTGTCAGCAGAGGCTACTACAGTTGTATCCGTGGCCAGTGTATCTGTGGTCAGTGAGTCTGCAGATGGCATAGGGATAACCTGAAGAATCGTATCCTGCGCAAGAGAGTCAGCTGGAACTGAAGATACCGCAATGCTGTCTTTCTTTATTTCAGGAGCGGGTTTCGGAGCCACAGGAGGAGCAGGTTTCGGCTTCTTGAAAGGAACCGGAACAGAATATTTACAGCGTACGTTAACTCCGTGTTCCTGTGCTGGAATCCAGTCGGGCATCACTATGATGGCATCCAAAGCAGCTGTATCCAAACGTGCGTCCAGTCCTCTTACAATACTGGGAGAAGTGATACTGCCGTCTTTTTCTACAATGAATTGAATCATGACCGCACCCTCTTTCTGAGTTTCCTCGGCCAGTTCCGTGGTATGCGCCTTTCTTCTGATATAGTTGAAGAAGGCCTTCATGCCTCCGGGATACTCCGGCATCTTCTCTACTACGTGATACACCCGGTCAGCTCCTTTCTTGGTCATTCGTATTTCCAACGGCTGGTTAGGGTTCTGCAAGAAAGACTCGATGTCGAGATACTTGTTTTCCATGCGTTCTGCCCGTATCATAATCAGGTGACTGTAATCCGCTTCAATACTGAATTCACCCTGCGCATTAGAGAATGTGCGTTTCCCGGTTCCCTGGATGCTGATTTCTGCATGAGGAACAGGTTTGCCTCCTTCTTTCAGCACGCCGTTTACCAGTAATGTCTTACCGTTTTGCTTGAAGCGTGCCAAATCCTCTGGACGGTCTATGCGGATAATCGTGTCTTGTGCTGCTTCGTCCAGTCGCAAGGATTTGATTGTTCTGTTCTTATCTGTCGGGAAGTAAAAATTGGCAGTACGAACGTAATTGTTGTCAATGGATTGTTCGAAATCGATGAGACCTTGTTCGTCGCTGATATACTCGCTGCTGTAGCCTGCCACTTTCAGAATGATACCTTGTTGCGGATTTCCTCCGGTATTCAGTACGGTAATTCGGAAACGCTGTTTCTTGTTTTCCAATGGAGAAGCCCCCACTTGAGGCAATGTAACCAGGCAACATATCAGTCCGGCGAATATATAAATAAGGTGTTTCATAAGCTCGTTTATAAATATTCGCAAAGCTACGAGTATTCTGGGGTATTCACTCTTGTTCAGGTGTTAATAAAGATAAATAATCCGGCCTGGTAAAATTTACGAAGCCGGATAATTGAACTAAAGTTTGGTTATTTGGATGTCTTGGCAACCAGTTTTCGTAGTCTGAACATACGCAGGCGCTCCATGGCATGTCGGCGGCTCAATATGATTTGTCGCCGGTAGACGATGCAGGTTGTGAAGAAATATACGATAGCCTGTATCCAAAGTGCCTGATATTCGACTAACACTTCCGGAAGAGTTGCGCCCATGTTGTTGATTCTTACAAACCCGTTGATACCGAACGTAGATGGGAATATCCAGGAGAATACTTTCCAGAATGTAGGCACGGCAGCTCCCGGCCAGGAGATTCCGGAGATAAACAGGAGGGGCACGGAGGTGAAGACATAAATCATCAGACACGACTCTCTGTGGTGTATAAAGATGGAGCAGGTCATCGCAAAGAAAATGCATGCCAAGATGTAAGGCACCACAAAAGCCAGCAAGGTCATAGGCTGTGCAATTTGTACCAAATCAAACAGTTGCGGTACAAGGCAGAGCACATACGCAGCTACTAATGCATAAATCAGGAAATAGGCCAATGACTTTCCGCCTACAATGCGGAGCGTACCCTGATACTGTCGGCTGATGGGGACCAAGTCTTTGAAGCGGTTATTCTCACGGGCGGTTCCCGCTGAAAGTCCGATGCCTAACAATAGCGTCTGCTGTATAATCAGGATGAGCACAGCCGGAATCAGGAAGCTGGCAAATCCGTCTTGCGGGTTGAATAGCGATACATCTTCGTATTCAATGGGAGCCGTACTGACCTCATCCTGCCGTTCCGTTGTATTTCCCATTCGCTGTATCTGGATTTTTTTATTTAAGGTGAGTGAAGCGTTGGTACTTGCCAATACCAGTGCTTTGTAGTATAGCATACCGCTCATGTCACAGTAAATACTGACTGTAGTTTGTTTTCCGGAGGAAATGTCTTTACTGAAGCTTTCCGGAATGTAGAGAATGCCATATACCCTTGTTTCTTTCAGCAGGTTTTTCCCTTCTTCCATATCCGCACAATGCGACTGGATATGCACATCGGCGCTTGCATCAACCGTACGGATAAACTGGCGGCTGAGTGCCGTGTTACTGTTGTCTATTACCGCTACGGGCACTTCGCGTACCACTTCATTGGTATAAATAAAGGCATATACCAGCGGGTAGCCAGCGGGACAAGCAAGAAGAAAAATAAGTACGCCCTGGTCTTTGAAAACGGCTTTCAGTTCCTGCTTGCATATATGGAAGAGACCTGCAAAGCCTTGTTGTATGGTTTGTTTTAACGATTCTTTTTTCATGAACGCAAAGTTAAGGGATATAGACATAATGCAGCATGGCCGTGCGTATTCTTTTCAGGAAGAAGAAAGGCAGGAGCATGAACAGCAGCAGGGCGGTAACGGCATGCCAGGCATAAATGACCGGATAACCGTTTAAGGCCAGATTCACGTAGAGCAGGAAATAATGCCGCAAGGGGAACAATACGGATAAAGCTTGCAGTGTAGGGTGCATCGCCATGACCGGGAAAGTGAATCCCGAGATGGAGAATGAAATGACTCCCCACAGAGAAGCAGCACTCAATGCCAGGCGGAGTGAACCGAACAAGCCGAAAAGGAATACGCCGAATGCTTGTGAGGCAAGCACCAGCAGCAGTCCGGCTAACAGCATCGGGAAAATTCCGCTGTGACACGGATAGTGCAGGAATCCGTATAAGTACACGTTATAGAACGTAGCCATGATGAAGAACGTCACGGTTTGAGGAATCAATTTTCCCACCAGTGCCGTCACAATGGAGTTATCGGCCAGTTGCATCAGCTCCTTTGAAGTCTTTTCCTTTAATTCTGTTCCGATGGTATATACGGTAGTCAGGAAAATAAGCAGCATCAAGATACCCGGAAACAAGGTATTACACAGGTATACCGAGTAGTTCAGCCAGGGGTTGTTCAGTGCATGGGTAGAAATGACTACCGGTTGCAGGAAGGCAAGTGCCTGGTCTTCAGTGGCTCCTTTGGCTAATAGGGTTGCTTGTCCCACGGCTGCAGAGGCCAACTCCGACATGGTTCTCTGGTCCTTGTAGAGTAAGGAACCTGCTATCAGGTAAGAATAGTTGACATAGAAAGATACCTTAGGCTGTCTGCTGGCAAGGGCTTCTTCGGTCGTTCCTTTCGGAATGTAATAGAATGAATAAATCTCTCCGCGCTGTACGGCCTGTCTTGCTTCTGTTACACTTGGGTAATGCGCTACAATCTGGGTCTGCTGAAACGCGTCCAGGTTGCGGATAATGTTGCGTGTCGTGGCGGTGTTGTCGAGGTCCACCACTCCTGCAGGCAGATTGGTCGGCAGCCCGTTTTCCATCAGGGTGGTGAAAAACAGGAAACAGAACAATGGAGCGATGACCATGCAGAACAGGTACATCGGCTTGGTGGCAATGCGGAGAATTTCTCTTCGCATCACTTTCAGGTAACATTGATAGGTGGTTGTCGACATGTGGATTTATTTTTCAATGATAGCAGACATACCCGGACGTAAATTTTCTACAGGCTGTACGGGTTTTGCCTTTACTTCAAAAGTCTTCAGGTCAAACTGACCGGTGGTCTTGGTGGCTTTCCATGCGGCATACGTACCTAAGTCCTTCATGACCGTTACCTGGAATTCAGCTTCTTTTTCCAGTGCAGGAACGTAGGCTTTAATCTTGCTTCCTACGGTGAAGTCTTTCAGAAAATCCTCACGTACGTTGAATGTCACCCACATGTCATCCAGTTGGGCTACGTTCATGATGGGAGCTCCTGTACCAACCAGTTCACCTACTTTCGGGAAGATTTCGGCCACTTCTCCATCGGCAGCAGCTACTAAGTAAGTTTCCGATACGTAAGAAGAAACCTCGGCTACAGCTCCTTTGGCACGTTCCACCTGTGCGGCAGCCATGGCTTTGTCTTCGCGTTGTGCACCATTCTTGGCCATTGTGTACTGTGCATTGGCAGCACGTTCGGTCGCCTTCATGGCATCGTATTGCGCTTTTGCTTCATCTCTTTTCTGTGCGGTCATCACCCCTTCCTCGTACAGGCGGTTCACACGGTTGTATGATTTCTCGGCAATCTCCAGTCCCGCTTTGGCTTTCTGCCACATTTCGTATGCAGCCTGCAGTTGCTCGCTTCTTGTGCCTCGCAGAGCCTTTTCATTCAGTGCCTGTGCAGCCTGTTCGGCAGCTTGTGCCTGCGACAATTTGGCCATTACATCCGGAGCTTCTAAAATAGCCAGTGTATCACCCGCTTTCACTTTATCTCCTTCGCTGACAAAGAATTTCAGGATACGTCCCGGTACCTTGCTCGATACCCTGTATTCTGTGGCTTCAGCCTGGCCTTGTATGATTTCAGGACCTTTTCCTAAGGTGAAGAATCCGATGATGCTGACGATAACGATTACGGCTAACAATGTAAAGAAGGCCAGCATGATATTGTTGCGTTGAGTCTTTTCCATATATCTGTATTATTTTAAAATTCCCATTGATTTGTTCAAATAAAGTTCACTCATTTTGACGTCTATCTGTGCGTCTATTTTTCCGGCTTGTGCCGAGAACCAGGCAGTTTGTGCTTCCAGCACGTTACTGGTCGGAATGACTCCTTCCTTAAATCCCAAATTGGCATAGCGCAGGTTCTCTTCTGCTTTCTCCATGTTCTTTTCGGCTAAAGCTAATTTCTTGGTCGATTCGTTTACCTTATAGGAGTTCTGCGTCACCTGGAGTTCCACTTTTTCTTTGATGTCTTCCAGTTTGTAGCGGGCGATGTTGGCTTCTGCCTTTGCGGCCTTTACCTTATAGATACCTTCTCCCCAGTGGAATACAGGGATTTTTACGACGATTCCGGCAGCCCACATGCCGCGGAACTTATTTTCAAATCCGTTGACGAGCGACGGGTTGGTTACCAGATAATTGGCGGTCAAAGCTACAGAAGGAAGAAAATCCGCGCGGACTACGTTTACTTTCTGGCGATAGATTTCCGATGCCAATTCCAGACTCTTCAGCTCTTCACGGTTACTGAGTGCCGTGCTGACGTTTGCCTCCGTATAGGTGTTGGGAAGGGGCAAGTCTTTCATGCTTTCATCGGCCAGTTGGAAATCGGTTTCCAACGGAAGACCACAGAGCTGGCACAAAAGCATTTTTGAGAGGTTCAAGCCATTATCTACCTGAGTAAGCATCATTTCGGCTTCGTTTACCTTCACTTTGACACTTAATCCGTCGGCTTTGGTAGCCACCCCTTCTTTTATCATCTTGTCTACGTCCGAATCCAGTTTCTGTACCAGCTCCAAAAAATTCTCTGCCAGTTTTTTCTTATTGACGAGTGAAATGATTTGCCAGTAAATCTGGTCCGTCTGCAGGATAAGATCTTGCATACCCGTGGCATGCTGTGATTCAGCCAGACGTTCTGCATATTTGGTAATCTTGTTGTAGGCAATGATTTTTCCACCCATAAAGAGAGGCTGGGTGAGGGTGGCAGCTCCCACCGTCATGTTTCGGGTATCTGTACGGAAGGCATCCACCAGACCTTGTCCTACGGCATTCAGTCCATCCGTAAGTCCGGCTACAGCACCTGGCAGCAATCCTTGCAATCCGGCAGCCAGTCCGGGATTTGCCGCAGCAAGTTGTTTCATGGCAGCCTGGAATTCAGCCGACTGCATACCTTGTTGCAACTGGTTCCCTAAGTTGGTACCCATGTTACCGATGCTTTGCTTCTGTGCATCACTGAGCAGGGATATTTCTTTCTGCGTACGCATATATCCCCCTGTAAGATCAATTTTAGGCAGATAATTAGTGAATGCAGCCTTCTTCTCATAGTGGGCGGCATTGACTTTTTCCTGTGAGATTCGCAGCTCTTTGTTGTTGGCCAGAGCGAGTGCCCGGCAACTGTCCAGAGTAAGTACTTGTTGGGCATGACTGCTGAGAGTTGCGCCAAGCAGTAAGAGTAAACTTGTAATTCTTTTCATTACTGATGCTGACTTTTTATTTGGTTGCTTATGCAACATTGCAAATGTATGACATTAGAACAAATAGTCAAAGCGTTTTGTTGAAAAGAATCAGTAATAAATTAAATTTTTGCTGAGCGTGTGTCTTACCGGTTACTTTTATCTTTTATGCGGTTGTAATGAGGCTTCCGTGCAATGGGGTCAACCAGCAATTGTACATGCTTGGAAGTCCGGCTGCGGCTTAAAGTCGTAGCATCTTCTGATTCGTCCGGGTTGGTAACCACCGGAAAGCTTCCGTTTTCCATTCTATATAGAACCGGTTGCATGAGCTGGTCTTCTTCCGAACCGAAGTCGCCTAAGTCTGTTCCATAGTTCTCCTCGATTTCAAAATCCGGCGACAGTCCTTTCTGGAAATAGTCGTAATATCCTTGCGAGTTGCTCAGGTAGGTGGTGGTGAGCCATAATTCAATGCCCGGCGCTTCTTCGCTGGTAAACAGTTGCTGGGCCACATTCTTTCCGTAAGTGGCCGTGCCTACCTGAAACAGACGGCCTTCCATGTAGGGCTTCAGGCAGTTGATGATGATTTCCGAAGCGGAAGCCGTATTTTCAGATGTGAGCACATACAAGTTCTCGTAAGAAAGGTTCACGCCTCCGGTCAGCGGACTGGCTTCAAGGTTCAGCGTTTCGGTCTTGTTGATTTTGTCGTTGTAAATCATGTGCAGGAACGGCTGTCCCATTGCCGTGGCGGGAGCTAAAGCCGAGCAAAGCTGCTGTGATGTATTTACGTATCCTCCCGGGTTATAGCGTAAGTCCAGGATTATATCGTCAAACTGCTGTCCGTTCAGCTGTGAAAACACTTCCTTGAGTGCATCGGTACTTTCTCCAAATTCGTTGTACAACAGGTAGAACGCTTTTCGTGAACCCGAGGAGATGATGCTGTATTTAAGTACATCCTGTTCTTCCACGTAGCGAGGTTCCGGCATTGGGACTACTTCAATCGTATCAAATTCCACGTAGTTGAATTCCGGGTCGTCCACCTCTTCCGGATAAGGATTGTATTTACCCAATGTAAAACTGTACGCTTTTGTCGGTCGGGTGATATAAGTGGAATAATCACTTGTGGATACTTTCTGGTTGTCTACAGCAATAATCCAGTCGCCTCGTTTCAGTCCGGCTTCTTCTGCTGGCGAGTTAGGCTGTATGTACAAAACCCTTAGTGCATTTGTTCCTCCTTCAGTACGTACCAAGGCCGCTTCAAAACCGAAACAGGGATAGGTGCTGGTGGAACGCGAGGTAGTAAACACGGAGTCTACATGAGAAAACACATACCCGTTTTTCTGGTCTTTGGAGGATGCGGCTGAAGTAAGAAACTCAGCCGGCTTCTTGAAAAAGTCCAGTTTTTCTTCTGCCGGAATATCTTCATAAAAAGATAGTTTTCCTGCATCACCTCGTAAATCCATGTCTTGGTGGCAATCAGGGCATAGTATTCTCCCGAGCGGTCTTCTCCGCAGGAAGATAGCAGGCCCATAAGTGCCAGACAGCCGTATATCAGGTGACTGATGTGCTTTTTCATGTTTTCTGAAAATTATTTCATGCGGAATGAACCCTGACCAATCATGCTGCCGTCGGCGAATATATACACGTGGTATGTACCGGCCGACAAGAACTCTTCTACGTCCCAGTATACCGTAACCCGTCTGTTCTTCACCCGTGTATTCAATGTATTTCTTGATAGAATAGCTGATGTTGCGGTCTTCAAACTTGAACTGGTTGCTCGGACTCTTGGTCAGCACTTCGTTGTCCGGTTTGGCGATACGTACATAAAGGGTCTTGTTACCCGTCTGTGCCGTAATGTTCTTCACGATGGTGAATGAAATTGCAATCTTCTTGATATTCTTTACGCGTTCCGTATCGCGTCCTCTTTTGTTCAGTGTCTGTACCCGAATGTTGGTGGCATCCAGCTGGGCAGCCAGTGATACTTTTTCATTCAGGCTCTTAGTCTCTTGTGACAGGTTGGAAATCTGTGCGGTAGCAGCACTATATTTGCTCTTTACTTCCTGATTTTCCTGCATCAAGGCAGCATTGATTTTGTTCAGGGAGTCTATCTGTATGACGTAGCTTCTCAATACGGCACGTACGGTTTTCAATTCTTTTTTCAGTCGCATGATTTCAGCTGCATCGCTGGTTTTCACCTGACGCAGTTCCTCCAGCAGGCGCTGGGTTTTCAGCTTTTCGCTTTCCAGCTTTTCACGCAAGGAGTCATTATTTATCTGAATCTGCAATTCATCGTATTGGGTAGCAAACGTGCTGTATTCATTTTCCATCTCTTGTTTTTCCACCGCAAAGAGCTGACTCATTTCTTTGTTCTTACGGGCTTCATTTACGGCAAAGAAAGATACTGCTGCTACAATCACAGCCAATATAATGATGGTGATGATAAATTTTTTTATTGTTCATGGTTCCAATTTTTTGCATTTGGCGCAAAAATACAATATTTATGAATACCTTCTTTTTATTTTTAGAAAAATTATGGGGATACCAGGATGGCAGGTAGCGTTTCTCCTTTTTCCCATAGCAGGAAGGAGAGTCCGGGATACTGGCTGGCTCCGTTGGCGAATACCCATTGGTTCAGAATCTGAGGCAGGTTGTCTTCTGTAACGGGTTGCTGGCTGCCGTATTTCATGATTGAATCGGAAGGGTTGCTTTCGTAGTCGCTTCCTATCGGTGCTTTGGGGCTACTGTCATAGTAGCAGCAGCGGATTTTGGAACCGGTTGCTTGCAGGCAGATGGCATGATTCTTGTTTCCTTTGTTTCCTTTGAGGTAGCAGTTCTGTATTTCTCCGTTTTTAGTGATACTGCAGATAAGACCGCTTCTGTTTTTTAGCTTTACTGAAATTGCAGTTGGTGATTGCGCAATTGATGATTTTCCCACCTTGGTTATATCGTGTGAGGGCGTTTCCTTGTGGAATCTCATTTTTTTAGTCTTACGTTATCTACATGGCAATTGATAATGATTCCTTCGTTCCAGTTTGCCAGGTTTCCGAAATCGCTGTCATCCCGGATGATTTCAACGGTACAGTTTTGGAGCATACAATTGTTGATTTCTCCTCGATTTATACCAGCTAGAAATGCCGCATTTTTGGTGTCATTTTCTTTATTATAAACAGCTTGTTCAAGAACCAGGTCTTTTACGACTCCCGTAGAGGAGATTCCGCTGAAAAGGCCGGCATAATAATAACCTCCTACTGGGGCGTTGAATTGTAAGTTTATCAGGCTATGCCCTTTCCCGTCGAAAACATCATCAAATAGTCTTTTTACGGAACTGGTTGTCGTTCCGTATTTTCCAATCATTTGTACCTGCGCTGATTCTTCTTCTGTAAAGGTCAGGTCATTCAACAGGTAATAAGTCATATTCTCTCCCGTTTTTTCACCAAATTCTTCCAGACTCCTTTCCCCGTATGCCTCTCCGTTAATCAGGTGCGTAAAGGCGATAAAATCCTCCACTGTGGAGATTCCGATTTCTTCATCGGCTAATTTTATCGGACAGGTATATTCATGTCCGGAAGAAAACGAATAGGTTTCCAGTCTGTTGTCATAATATTCTCCTGTGGTTGTATGGATGCGAATGTCGATGGATAAATTAACAGGAGGAACCAGAAACGCATATTCCCCCTGGTCATTTCTTTCCAAAAGCAGAGAGTTCGCTGTTTCCTGACAAATGACTTCCCCGGATTCGGGAATCACGCTGACGACGGATAGGGAAGGAGTGAATTCTATCTGACTTATCTGGCGGTTCAGCTTGCTGGATACATCGAATACCACACGTGCAAACAGATGCTGAAAGGACAGGTGAATATTTTCTCCGTACAGGGTAGTAGTCCGAGCGTAAAGTTGGTCGCATAAGATGCCGTCCTGATAAAAAGACGAGTGGTTTCGGTATAGCGGCGGGCAAAAACTCATTCCGTCAGCAGCTTGTTGCGTGTCTTCCCATTCCAAAGTAGATTCTCCTTCCCATGTGTTTCCGTTGTAAGATAGCAGCAGTTCGTCGGCATAAATGCCTCCCTGGCTGTAGAAAGTCAGCTGACTTCCAGCAGGCAAGGTTTCAATGAACTCGTTGCGTGAGGGAGACCCGAAGTTGCTCACCTCTCCACCTTGAACGATGAGTGTGTTGTATCTGGTAGAAACGAATTCATTGGTACAGCCGATTGTCAGCAATAGAAAAAGTAGCTTCTGAAAGATATGTCTGTTCATGATTTTCATTTTGTTATATAAACGTAAATCTCCTTTTTCGTTTCCCTTTTCACCGAAAAACTTTACCTTTGCACGGATTTAAAGGAAACGTTTCACGAAAATATGGGAAAAGGAAAATTAGCGAAATTCGCAGATATGGCGGAATATCCGCATGTGTTTGAATATCCGTATTCGGTGGTAGATGACGTGCCGTTCGAAATGAAAGGCAACTGGAACCGTGATTTCTTCAAAAACGACCATCCGATTGTGCTCGAACTGGGATGCGGACGTGGTGAATATACCGTGGGGCTGGCACGCCGCTATCCGGAAAAGAACTTTATAGGGGTCGACATCAAGGGAGCGCGTATGTGGACCGGAGCGACCGATGCATTGAAGGAAGGATTGACAAACGCAGCCTTTTTGCGGACGAACATTGAAATCATCGACCGTTTCTTTGCCCCGGGAGAGGTAAGCGAAATCTGGCTGACTTTCTCTGACCCTCAGATGAAGAAGGCTACCAAGCGGTTGACTTCCACTTATTTTATGAACCGTTACCGTCGTTTCCTGGTTCCGGACGGACTGGTACACCTGAAGACGGACAGTAACTTCATGTTTACTTATACGAAGTACATGATTGAAGCCAATCATTTTCCGGTGGAATTTATGACTGACGACTTGTATCATTCCGGTATGGACGATGACATTCTCAGCATCCGTACGTATTACGAACAGCAGTGGCTGGACCGCGGACTGAACATCAAGTACATTCAGTTCCACTTGCCGCAGGAAGGCGAGTTGCAGGAGCCGGACGTGGAGATTGAACTGGACGATTACCGGAGCTACAACCGGAGCAAGCGCAGCGGATTGAAAACAAGCAAATGATTCAAAACTGAAAAAGATATGACACTTTATCCGAAATTGATTATGGACGCACTGGCTACGGTGCGTTATCCGGGTAACGGAAAAAACATTGTAGAAGCGGAGATGGTGGCCGACAATCTTCGCATTGACGGCATGAAGGTGAGTTTCTCGCTCATTTTTGAGAAACCGACCGACCCGTTTATGAAATCGGTGGTTAAGTCGGCCGAGACCGCTATTCATACGTATGTATCGAAAGAGGTAGAGGTAACGATTGCTACCGAAAGCAAGCAGGCCGCTCGTCCGGAACCGGGCAAGATGCTGCCGCAGGTGAAGAATGTGATTGCGGTATCTTCTGGTAAAGGAGGGGTAGGAAAGTCTACCGTGGCAGCCAATCTGGCTGTGGCACTGGCTAAGTTGGGTTATAAGGTCGGTCTGCTGGATGCCGATATTTTCGGTCCTTCTGTGCCGAAGATGTTCCAGGTGGAAGATGCCCGTCCGTATGCCGAAGAAGTAGGCGGACGCGATTTGATTGTACCGGTAGAGAAGTATGGCATTAAGTTGCTTTCCATTGGTTTCTTTGTAGACCCCGACCAGGCTACACTCTGGCGTGGAGGTATGGCCAGCAATGCTCTGAAGCAGTTGGTGGCAGATGCCAACTGGGGTGATTTGGATTATTTCGTGCTGGATACGCCTCCGGGCACCAGCGATATTCACCTGACCTTGTTGCAGACATTGGCCATTACGGGAGCCGTGATTGTCAGCACGCCGCAGCAGGTGGCGTTGGCCGATGCGCGTAAAGGTATCAACATGTACACCAACGACAAGGTAAACGTACCTATTCTCGGTCTGGTGGAAAACATGGCCTGGTTTACTCCGGCAGAACTTCCGGAAAACAAATATTACCTGTTTGGTAAGGAAGGAACCAAGCGTCTGGCAGAAGAGTTGAATGTGCCGTTGCTCGGACAGATTCCTATCGTACAGAGCATCTGCGAGAGTGGCGATGCAGGAACACCTGCTGCCCTCGATGAAAACTCCATGACCGGTATGGCCTTTATGGAGCTGGCACGCAATGTGGTGACGCAGACAGAAAAGCGTAATGCAGAGATGGCTCCTACGGAGATTGTACATACGCATTAATGTTTAAAAATGTAAATAAGAGCGGTGGCAGAAAATGCGCACCGCTTTTTTATGTCTTTTCCAGACACTTTCTTGACGGGTTGACGGGTTGTCACTGGTTTTTCAAACTTTCTATATATAGGTGTGGAAAAATATAAGCGTTGTATTTTTCCACACCCCGCGTATATATACTTTATAAAAATGCCTGCCAACCCCGACAACGTCAAGATTTGTCTTTTTCTCCTCTCTGAAGAGCCGTTTTTCTTGTCTTTCAAAACGTCCTTGCGTTCAAATCAAAACGCACTTGCGTTTAAGATTAAAACGTCCTTGCGTTTCAAGTCAAACGCACTTGCGTTTTAGATTGAACGCACTTGCAATTGGGCAAAGTCAGACCTTGAGTTGTTTGCTCCAACCGTGGAGCTGCATAGACTTATCCGTGAAAACAGCAAGAATGAAAGCGAGTACAAACATGCGCACCCGCATCTTGTCAAGCATGCGGTTCGTTTCGAGTGCCGCCGTGCTTCTGCCCATGACACGTCCTCCTTTGGTGTCCCACAACTTGGAATCGACGGTCAGTTTGCAACTGAATTGCGTCTGGCTGCCGTCCACCGTGATGCGTCCCATGACGGGAACCGTCCCGTCTTTTTTCACTACCTGACGTTTGAGGTAGTAAATAACTGAAAATGTACTCTTCATCGTCCTTAATTTTTTTTTGTTCAAAATTAGTTGGTGAAGAGCCCTCCTCTGATACGCAAATCGCGGAAGAACGGCGCAATCTTTTTTCGTTAACGGATTTTTTGCGTGAGTTGTCAGTAACTCACTAATCCTTAAAGACTTGTTTCGTTATTCGTGTCCATTTCGTCACCTATTGGGCGTGGTTACGAACAAGTAACGTAGCTCCGTCTTGATTGGGTTTCGGCGTGGATTGTAATGGCTCTCGGAATAATTGGCAGCGTAAATGAAACCCCTGTAAATCAAATCCATTACCATATTCTTCCGCATTTCACTTTTTTGTAGTAACTTTGTATCCATCAAAAATTTATAAAAATGAAAAGAAACATCTTCTTCGTATCGATATTGTTACATTTCTGTGCTGGACAGGCTCAAAACACCGCTTTTCCCTCTTTGGAAGATTTGGATAGAGTAGTGGCTGAACAGCAGAAATATGTTGATATTCGCGAGGGACGTATTTCTGACGTAAAATCAAAATTACGCAAAACCGCATCGGAAGAAGAACGCTATCAGTTGAAGAACCTTCTTTTCAATGAATATTCTTCTTATGTGGTTGATTCCGCACTTCATTATGCACAGGAAAAACTGGTATCTGCCTATAAGATGAATCGCCAGGATTACATTGACGATTCAAGATTGAATATGGCTTATGTGCTGATACAGGGTGGTATGTATAAAGAAGCATCGGATATTTTACAAAATATTAACCGGGCTACGCTGGCAGAATATCTGGAGAGGTATTATTTCCACATTTACAATACACTGTATGAAGCTATGGTAAAGTATACCATTATCGAGTCTCAAAGCAAGGAATATCGGGCAAAAGCCATGCTTTATAAAGATTCGATTATGCAGAAAAATGATTCTACCGATGTTTATATACGTGCTGACAGATTGTTGGAACAGGGAGATTATAGCAAAGGGTTGCAGATATTACTCGATTTTTACCGCCAACTGGATCCTGATAACCGTGATGTAGCCTATGTGGCCTACTCCATATCCGATTTTTACAGAAGACAAGGAAACAGGGAAGAAGAAAAGAAATACTTGATTGTCTCTGCAATGGCTGATATGAAATGGGCGGTAAAAGAATATATTTCGCTGCGCCGATTGGCCACTATCCTCTATGAAGAAGGCGATATCAATCGGGCATATATTTATATGCGCCGTTCGTTGGATGATGCTACATTCTGTAATGCCCGCCTGCGTACTATTGAAGTGACACAAACATTGCCTATTATCGATAATGCCTATCAAGTCAAAACGAAGAAAGAAAAGAAACAGATGATGATTGCATTGGCATGTATCAGCATATTGTCTGTGTTTCTTATCGGTTTGGTAATTTATGTACGGCGGCAAATAAAAAAACTATCGGCGGCAAGAAGCGAGCTGAACAAGGCCAATGAACGGTTAAGACAGTTGAATGTGGAGCTTAATTCTGTAAACGAACAACTTCAATCTGCCAATAAAGAGCTCCATGAAACCAATCACGCATTGTCGGATATGAACCAGTCGCTTTCGGAAGCTAACAATATTAAGGAGCTTTACATTACCAAGTTTATGACGGAATGTTCTTCTTACATCGACAAGATGGATAATTACCGCAGAATGCTCAATAAAAAAGTGGCGTCCGGTAAACTTGAGGATTTATTTAAAACATTGAAATCTTCCGTCATTATCGAAGAGGAAGTCGAAGCGTTTTATAATACCTTTGATGAAACTTTCCTGCACCTGTTCCCATCTTTTGTAAAAGCATTCAATTCATTGTTACCTGCAAACAACTCCATTGTGCCTAAGCAAGAGGGTCGTCTGACTACGGAACTGCGTATCTTTGCTCTGATTCGCTTGGGAATCACCGATAGTGAACGCATTGCATCTTTTTTACGCTATTCTAAAGCTACCATCTATTCTTATCGCTCGCGGTTAAGGCTGAAATCGCTGGATCCGGAGCATTTTGAAGAAAATATTATGCAGATTACATCCTTTTAAGTATTGTACGGCATTTGTATTTTTATGTCTTGATCTTACTATCAAATATTTGATTTTCAGGTATTTGATAGTAAACTATCTTTGTATTTTAATCTTATATATTTGTTTGAATTAGATTAATTTATGATGTTTGCATCAGCCTTTGAAATTATAACAAGGACTGAATAATATCATTTAATAACCGAATAAATGTAATTACTTATGAATTTAAAGAAAACACTGCTTGTAGGTTCTTTATTTTGCGGGGTATATGTATTTCCGTTATATGCGGAGACTCCATATTCCGAAAGTGAGACTATCGAGCAACAAAAAGGTATCCGTGTCAGTGGTACTGTCATCGACAAAGAAAAAAACACTTTAGTGGGTGTAAATATTATGGTAAAAGGTTCTTCAGGGGGGACCATTACCGATATTGACGGTCATTTTTATATTGAAGTACCTGATAAAAGCAGTATTCTTGTCATCACCTATGTAGGATTTAAAACTCAGGAAATTCCGGTTGGTAATAATATCAATTTTAATATTACTTTATTCAAGTTTCGCAAGTTAATAGATAACCTTCTTCTTGGGATATAAAAGGGGCACAGGGATTTCCGCATATCGCAGAAAATGAGTAATTTTATAGTTGCAAATCA
>ENA-OPZN01000106-OPZN01000106.1-human-gut-metagenome-genome-assembly--contig:-NODE-106-length-33295-cov-3.222926_pt1 | contig 33295 bp, 39 predicted proteins | sample MGYA00242483_ERZ504503 | MGnify/ENA primary metagenome ERZ504503 (study PRJEB26092, sample SAMD00036285) | human gut metagenome | host: Homo sapiens | study: EMG produced TPA metagenomics assembly of... | reverse complement strand
CGAGCCCCCAGGCGCATCGGCGGCCATCCCATCATGCTCCTCGATGGCCCCGACTCCCTTGGGCAGCGTGGCGCTCACGGCCGCAGCGGCGCAGGAGCACGCGGCGGTGACCCACAGGGCGTCGACGTCGGGCATGAAGCCGATGAGCAGCGCGGCGATGGCCGGCCCGGCGATGGTGATGAGCGAGCCCATGGATTGGCTCGCGCCCACGAAACGCTGCAGGTCAACGCCCTCGCGCTCGCAGACTTCGGGCAAAAGCGCGTCGCGCGCGGTCATGCCGGGGACATCGCCCACGGCGCCCAGCAGGCCGAGCGCCACGAACCAGGCGAAGGAGAGCCCCCAGATGTCGTCGACCACCGGCAGCAGGGCGATGCTGAGTGCCGAGATGAGGTCGGACACGACGCAAACCGCCTTGCGGTTCACGCGGTCGAGCAGCGCGCCGCCCAGGATGCCGCATACGAATTGGGGAACGGCGCAGATGAGCGCGAGCGATCCGGCGGCGAGGACGTCACCGGTGCGCGCGAGCAGCACGAGCGGCAGCACCACGCCCGCGATGGAATTGCCGAGCAGCGAGAGTGCGTCGGAGATGAGGTAGCGCAGGACGGCGCCTTTGAACATGGGGTTCCTCTCGAACAGGGCGGTACGTCCCGCCGTTGCTCGATAGTAAAAACCCCGACGCAACGTCGGGCTCAAGCGCGCACACAGAGCCTCCACAGGCGAGATGTGCAATCGGGGACGGGTGCAAATACACATCACGCCTGCCCCCGCGCCTCGTTGCCCCTCCTTGCGCCGATGTGTAATTTGCACCCGTCCCCGATTGCACATCCGCGTCGCACCCCGCCGCTGGTCGAATGCCGCGCGTTCTCAGGGTTTTATAAGGTCGAGCGGGTATCCTCATGGTGAAAGTCGGATGCTGAGGTTGTCCGCGGTGAAAGGAGGTGCCCGATGCGCGTCTTGCTTGTTGAGGACACGCCCCGCCTGGCGGAGGCGGTCGCCGAGATCCTGCGCAAGGGCGGCTACGGTGCCGATGTGGCGCACACGGGTGTCGACGGTCTCGACCTGGCCTTCACCGGTGCCTACGACGTGGTTCTCCTCGACATCATGCTGCCCGACATGAGCGGAATGGAGGTGCTGCGCGAGCTCCGCGCGAAGGGCAACTCCGTACCCGTGATCTTGCTCACGGCCCGCCAGGGGGTGGGCGACCGCGTGGCCGGCCTCGACGCCGGTGCCGACGACTACCTGCCCAAGCCGTTCCATGCGAGCGAGCTTCTCGCCCGCATCCGGGCGGTCATGCGCCGCCCGCAGGCGTATCACGCGGACAACGTGCTCGAGGCGTGTGGCTGGTGCTCGATCCTTCGTCGCATTCGCTGTCCATCGGCGGGGACGAGGCCGCGGCTATCACCGCTGACGGTGAGGCCGAGGTGCCCATCGCCGCGGATAACGTTGACGTTTCCGCCGTCTCGGTCGAGTTGACGCCCAGGGAGTCCGCGCTGCTCGAGGCCCTCATGAGCCGCCCGGGAGCTCCCGTGCCAAAACGCGACCTCATGATGCGGCTGTGGGGCCCAACGCCCGCGCGGGCGAGAATCGCATCGAGGTGCTCGTCCACGCCCTGCGCGACAAGCTCGCCCGGCTGGGCGGCGTCGTCCGCATCGAGACGGTGCGCGGTGTGGGATATCGCCTCGCCGACGAGGGGCGTGCGGGCAAATGACCGTTCCGTGCGCTCGCCTCGCGCGCCCTGGTGTCGCGGGGTGAGCGCAGCCGTTTCAATTACATCGCCTGATGGGAGGAAAAGCCATGCGAACCTCTGACCGCGACCGCGACAAGACCAATCCTCACGACCTTGCGAACCTGCGCAAGCGCCTCTGGCGGCTCTCGTCCGTCCTCACGTGCGGCGTCGTGGTCGTATCCCTAATTGTGACCTGGATCGCCAGTGCCGTTACTGCAGTGAAGAGCGCCGGTACAGAGATGGCAGGGGCGTTCTACTGGGATAACCGTTCGGAGAGCCTTCTCGACGTTCGCGATCGAGCGCAGTCGACCGTCTTCGAGGCGTTGAATGCGTCATTTGAGCCCGTCAACAGAGTGGATGATGGGCAAGACGCATGGCTTCCGTTCGGATCCGCCCCGGACAGCAACTTCCTCGTGGGTGGTCTTGGCGGCAGCTCGTTTAGCGCTGCGGTGTTTGAGGACGGCTCGGTTGCTTTCCTGAGGCCTCCAAGGAACGTGATAAATGATGCGGGGAGCGACGAAAAGAGGGAATACTGGTCGGAATCGACCGTCACATCGATGGTCGAAGATGCGATTGGTGTGCGCTCCAACGCGAGTCCCCATCTGGATGGGCAACTTATCGAAGGTGCGGGCATGACATGGCTGTGGACGACGCGCATCGAGGTCATAAATCCTGCATATAGCGCCGATGGTGCAGATGACAATAGCGACATAAGTTTCTATGCCAGTGGAGATCTATCGGATTACTCAAAGGACGGGTATCTGGCAGCCAGGGTTTTCGCCTTTGTGGATGTGTCGATTGCGGTCAAACATCTCAAACAGCTTGCCTTGGTGCTGGCGGGCGCAGGCCTGCTCGGCTGCGCCCTGCTCATCTTCGTGTCCCGCAAGATCATCGACCGCGCCCTCGTTCCCGTGGCGGAGTCCCAGGAGCGCCAACGCGAGTTCCTCATCAAGCGTCGCACGAGCTCAAGACCCCCATGGCGTCGCTGTCCTCGAACCTCGACGCGCTGGTGGCGAACGCGGATGAATCAGTTGCGAGCCAAGCGCATTGGACGGACAACATGCGCGAGGACATCGACGAGCTCGCCGACCGCACGTGCAAGTTGCTCGACCTCGTGACCCGTGCAGGCGACGAGGACGCCGGCGAGGGGCGGATGCCGGCGGGGAAGAAGTCGAGGGCGCTGGCGAGGCTTCCACTCCGCCCCGTTAGAAAAAGGCTGCGGCCCCGATCGGCATCCGCCGTGAGGGCTTAAGGACTACGGCTCGAGGCAGCGCTCGCGGAAGGCGTGAATCTCGTCCCCGGTGATGCCAAGGGTCCCCGTGATGTAGCCCATGAATCCGCCGCGCTCGGCAAGCGCCTCCTCGACGGCCTCGAAATACACGCGCGCCGCGCCTGAATCGCAGGTAAGCTCGGTGGGGGCATAGAGGTTCGTCGCGAGGTAGTCGTTCAGCATGTCCTCGCGGTCCACGCCCAGCATGGTCTCGATGAGGATGGACCCCATGCCACAGCGGTCGCGCCCCACGTAGCAGTGCCAAAGCGCGGCGCCGTCCTCCAGGTCGAGCACCGCGCGCACGAAGGCGCGATAACCCTCGATGCCGGCGCTGTTGAGGAGCATCTGCGGGTAGAGGAACTTCATGAACTCGATGGGGTCTCCCTGGGCGATCGCATCGAGCTGTAGTCGACTCCGCCCGACTCCTGCGTGACGCCCAGCACGCGGTCGTCGAAAATCACGGCATGCTGGAACTGCGCTTCGGGAAGCCGGTCCATGGGGTCGGGGAGCTCGGAGAGCTCGGTGAGGTTCCTGAAGTCCGTCACGAGGCGAACGCGATATTCGTCACGCAGCGCGCGATGTCCCGATCGGAGGCAAAGCCCAGGGTGCCGGAGCGCAGAAGAATCCCCTGCTTGATGCGTCGTCCGCCGGCGCCGACCATGCCGCCCAGGTCGCGCGTGTTGGGGAGCTTCTCGAAATCGATGCGGCCGTAGTCGGGACGGGCGTCCGGAGCCGCCACGGGCAGGTCGATCGTGTCGGGGAGCGCATCTCCCCAGTGATTTTTCGTCATCATGTACCTTCGTGTCGGAAAACGGCGAAAAAGCAACGACGATTTTTATTGTCCAAGTAGACGCTCGATTTGAAGGATGCCAACTGGGCTTTTGCTGGGAAAAAACACGGTCTACTCGGGGTGTCCGATTTTTCGTTACCTTTTCACCTGATTTGTGACACGGGCGTGGCCTGGCGCACACATGCGGCCGTATTCGGATTTTCCATTGCAGATAGGTTGGTTTTCCACCGAGAAGGTATCGGATTCTCCATTGCCAAGATGTCGGATTTTATGATTCAAGGAAGTCAGATTCTCCATTGCCGGAATGTTGGATTCTCCACGGGGCTCCGCCAGCCCTGCCGCTCTCGCGCTTCTCAGTTCGCTGGTACAATGATGGGCTGTTGAACTGTTGAACCTACGCTAGGGAGCATGCATGGATCGCATCAAGATCGCCCAGCTCTACGCCGACGCCGAGGCACTTGGCGGGCAGACCGTCACCGTCGCCGGTTGGGTCAAGTCCGTCCGCGACATGAAGAACTTCGCTTCGTCACCTTAAACGACGGCAGCTGCTTCAAGGACCTGCAGGTCGTCATGAACCGCGAGGCGCTCGCCAACTACGACGAGATCGCGCATCAGAACGTCTCCGCCGCGCTCGTGTGCACCGGCGAGCTCAAGCTCACCCCGGAAGCGCCGCAGCCCTTCGAGCTCGCCGCGACCGAGATCGCGGTCGAGGGCGTCTCCGGCACCCGACTACCCGCTGCAGAAGAAGCGCGCGACCGTCGAGTTCCTGCGCACCCAGCAGCACCTGCGCCCGCGCACCAACCTCTTCCGCGCCGTGTTCCGCATCCGTTCCGTGGCCGCCGCCGCCATCCACCGCTTCTTCCAGGACCGCGGCTTCGTTTACGTGAACACTCCCATCATCACCGCGAGCGACTGCGAGGGCGCGGGCGAGATGTTCCACGTCACCACCATCGACCCGGCCAACCCGCCGCTGGATGATAAGGGCAACGTGGACTACTCCAAGGACTTCTTCGGCGCGCCCGCCTCGCTCACCGTTTCCGGTCAGCTCAACGCCGAGAACTTCGCCATGGCCTTCGGCGATGTCTATACCTTTGGCCCCACGTTCCGCGCCGAGAATTCCAACACCACGCGCCATGCCGCCGAGTTCTGGATGATCGAGCCCGAGATCGCCTTCGCCGACCTCGCCGACGACATGGACCTCGCCGAGGATATGCTCAAGTACGTCATCCGTGATGTCATGGACCGCTGCCCCGACGAGCTCGCCATGCTCAACAAGTTCGTGGACAAGGGCCTCGTCGAGCGTCTCACGCATGTCGCCAACTCCGACTTCGCACGCGTCACCTACACCGAGGCCGTCGAGATCCTCGAGCGCGCCGTCGCCGCCGGCCATGAGTTCGACTACCCCGTGAGCTGGGGCATCGACCTGCAGACCGAGCACGAGCGCTTCCTCACCGAGGAGCACTTCAAGTGCCCGACCTTCGTGACCGACTATCCCGCCGAGATCAAGGCCTTCTACATGCGCCTGAACGACGACGGCAAGACAGTCGCCGCGGCCGACTGCCTGGTGCCGGGTATCGGCGAGATCATCGGCGGCTCCCAGCGTGAGGAGCGCCTCGATGTGCTCGAGCGTCGCATCGCCGAGCTGGGTATGGACGCTGAGCAGTACAAGTATTATCTGGATCTGCGCCGCTACGGCACGTGCAAGCATGCCGGCTTTGGTCTGGGCTTCGAGCGCCTGGTCATGTACCTTACGGGCGTGGGCAACATCCGCGACGTCCTGCCGCACCCGCGCACCGTCGGCAGCTGCGAGTTCTAGGGCGGCGCCCCTCGACTCGTTTGACCAGGCGGCGCCCCGGCTCGTTTGTGCGGGTTGCGCCCCGGTTCGTTTGCATGGGGCGCGCTCGGCTCGCTTGTGTGAGGCGCCCTCGGCTCGCTCAATTGAGGGTAACAATGTCGAAAATCCTGCCGGTTTTGCGGCTTGTTTTCGACATTGTTACCCTCTCTTCGCATGCGACGGCTGTGGTGCCGTGCCGGCCGCGAGACCTCGGGTCCCGCGAGACCTCGGCGGCCGCGACGCTTCGGCGGCAGCGCCGGCTCGTCGGCTGGGCATCAAGCCCCCGTCGTGTTACACGTCTGTAACGAGTTTGAGCGCGGCGCGGGGGCACGTTAGTATATCCCTTGCGTGCTTTTATACGGTAAAGCGCCTTATCAAACACGGCGTCGCCGGCATCTTGGCGGGCGCCCGGAACAGCGAAACGGAGTTGATCGCCATGCTGAGTATCTCGCGCAGGAACCTTATCACCCTCGGAGCGGGCTTTTTTGCCGCGAGTGCGCTTGCGGGCTGTGGCGATGACGGCAAAGCCGTCCCAGGCGGCGGCGCCTCCTCCAAGGACTCCTACAAGATCGGCGTGCTGCAGCTCACCGAGCACGGCGCGCTCGACCAGACCAACGAGGGCTTCGTGGCTGCCATCGAAAAGTCGGGCATCGACGCCAAGATTGACCAGCAGAACGCACAGAACGACCAGTCCGCCTGCCAGACCATCGCGAGCAAGCTCGTGAACGACGGTGACGACCTGATCTTCGCCATCGCCACACCTGCTGCCCAGGCGGTCGCCGGCGCCACCACCGAGATCCCCATCGTGGGGTCCGCCATCACCGACTACGCGGAGAGCGGCCTCGTGGAGTCCAACGACGCTCCCGGCGGCAACGTCACCGGCACGTCGGACCTCACCCCCGTCGCCGACCAGATCGACCTGCTTCACCAGTTGCTGCCCAATGCCAAGACCGTGGGTATCCTCTACTGCTCCGCCGAGTCCAATTCCGAGGTGCAGGTGCAACTCGCCGAGGAGGCTCTTGACGACGCGGGTCTTGCGCATGAGCGTTACTCCATTTCTTCCTCCAACGAGATCCAGCAGATGGTCGAATCCATGGTCGGTAAGGTCGACGCGATCTACGCTCCCACCGACAACACCATCGCCGCGGGCATGGCGACTGTCTCCATGGTCGCCAATGAGAATAAGCTCCCCGTCATCGTAGGATGCGACACCATGGTCGAGGATGGAGGGCTGGCGTCGTATAGCATCAACTATTACGACTTGGGCTATAAGGCGGGCGAGATGGCCGTGAAGATCCTCATCGAGGACGCCGATCCCGCCAGTATGCCCATCGAGTACCTGTCGAGCGAGGAGTGCCAGCTCATCGTGAACCAGGCGACTGCCGACGCGCTTGGCATCGATATCTCGACGCTCGAGGATGCCCAGATCGTCTAAGCGATTGCCCGGGATACGGCGCCGTGCGCGCCTCGATCCTCGTCGTTTCCCTCAACCACGTCGCGCCTCCTTCCGGGCGCGTTAGGAGAATCTCATGACTGATACGACCTGTTCCCGCCGTTCGTTCGCGAAGGGCGTTGCCTGCGCCTCCGCATGTGCCGTGGCGGGCGGCCTTGGCCTTTCCGGCTGCGGCGGCGATTCTGCCGGCGAGGCCGGATCTTCCGATGCCAAGGCGGCCTCGTACAAGATCGGTGTTCTACAGCTCACTGAGCACCCGGCGCTCGATGCCGCTAACAAGGGCTTTGTCGAGGCGATCGAAGCTGCCGACATCAACGCCAAGATCAACCAGCAGAATGCGCAGAACGACCAGTCCGCTTGCCAGACCATCGCGAGCACGCTCGTGAATGAGAATTGCGATCTGATCCTCGCTATCGCCACGCCTGCCGCCCAGGCGGTCGCGGGTGCAACCTCCGACATTCCCATCGTCTGCACTGCCATCACCGACTTCGCCGCCTCTGGGCTGGTCGAGGACAACGACGCCCCAGGCGGCAACGTCACCGGTACTTCCGATATGAATCCCGTTGCCGACCAAATCGACTTGCTTCATCAGTTGGTCCCCGACGCCAAGAAGGTCGGCCTGCTCTACTGCACTGCCGAGTCAAATTCCAAGATCCAGATCGATCTTGCCGCCGAGCAACTCGACGAGCTCGGCATGGAAGGTGTCGAGTACACCGCCTCCAGCTCCAACGAGGTCCAGCAGGTGGTCGAGTCCATGATGGGCAAGGTCGACGCCATCTACACCCCCACGGACAACACCATCGCATCGGCCATGACCGTGATCGCCTCCATCGCCAATGAGAATAAGGTCCCCACGGTGTGCGGCGAGGTCGCCCATGTCGAAGCGGGTGGCTTGGCGAGCGTGTCGATCAACTACGAGGAGCTCGGCCGCCGTGCGGGCGAGATGGCCGTGCGCATTCTCACCGAGGGCGCCAACCCGGCCGAGATGCCCATTGAGACCATGACCGCCGACGAGTGCGACCTGGTCTACAACCAGAAGACCGCCGACGAGCTCGGCATCGACGTGAGCTCCCTCGCCGACGCCGGCGGTACCGACGTGAGCGCATAGGGCGCGCGCATGGTACACTGACCTGCGCATCTATATCTGTCGCATAAGCGATGAACCCCGGCGAACACCTCCGTCGGGGTTCATTTGGCTCGATTTGAAGGAGGGACAACATGAGTGGTGCTCTACTCGGCGCCGTCTCCCAGGGCATTCTCTGGGGCATCATGGTCCTTGGTGTGTTCATCACCTACAAGCTGCTCGATATCGCGGACCTTACGGTTGACGGCAGCTTCGCACTCGGCGGAAGCGTCTGCGCTGTGCTCGTAGTCGCCGGTGTCGACCCCCTCATCGCGATTGTCGCCGCGATGCTCGCCGGTATGCTCGCCGGTGCGGTCACGGGCTTTTTGCACACCGTGTTCGAGATCCCGGCCATCCTCGCCGGTATCCTCACGCAGATCGCCCTGTGGTCGGTCAACCTGCGTATTATGGGCAGGTCCAACACGCCCCTGCTGCAGCATGACACGATCTTCTCCCGCATGACGGAAGCGACGGGCCTCTCCACCAACGCCGGCTCCATCATCGTGGGTCTTATTGTGGCGGTGCTCATCATCGCCCTGCTGTACTGGTTCTTCGGCACCGAGATCGGCAGCGCCCTGCGCGCCACCGGCAACAACGAGGACATGATCCGTGCGCTCGGCGTGTCCACCGCCAAGACCAAGATGATCGCCCTCATGCTCTCCAACGCGCTGGTGGGCCTCTCTGGAGGCCTCATCTGCCAGAGCCAGAAGTACGCCGACATCGGCATGGGCACGGGCGCCATCGTCATCGGCCTCGCCGCCATCGTCATCGGCGAGGTGCTCGGCCGCCTCACTCCCGGCAAGCTCACCGGCTTCAAGAGTCGTCTGGTCTCCGCCGTGGCGGGATCCGTGGTCTACTTCCTCATCCGCGCCATCGTTCTCCAGATGGGCATGGACGCCAATGACATGAAGCTGCTCTCCGCCATCATCGTCGCGCTCGCCCTGTGCGTGCCCGTGGTATGGGAGAGGTTCAAGCTGCGCGCGAGCTACTCGAAGGGTGGTGAGGCAGATGCTTAAGCTGTCCCACGTCAAGAAGACCTTCAACCGCGGAACCGTTACCGAGAAGCGCGCCCTCACGGGCGTGGACCTCACGCTTGCCGACGGCGATTTCGTCACCGTCATCGGCGGTAACGGTGCGGGCAAGTCCACCTTGCTCAACATGATCGCGGGCGTCTACCCGCTGGATTCCGGAACCGTCGAGCTCGACGGCGAGGACATCTCCCGCCTCTCTGAGCCCAAGCGCGCCAAGTACCTGGGCCGTGTGTTCCAGGATCCCATGCGCGGCACCGCCGCCGACATGCAGATCGAGGAGAACCTCGCCCTCGCCAAGCGCCGCGGCCAGCGCCGTACGCTTCGCTGGGGCATCACCCGCGCCGAGCGCGAGGAGTACGCCGAGCTGCTCAAAAAGCTCGATCTGGGCCTCGAGACCCGCATGCAGGCCAAGGTGGGCCTGTTGTCCGGTGGCCAGCGCCAGGCACTCACGCTGCTCATGGCCACGCTCACCAACCCGCACGTGCTGCTGCTCGACGAGCACACCGCGGCGCTCGACCCCAAGACGGCTGCTAAGGTGCTCGAGCTCACCGAACAGATCGTCGGCGAGCGCAAGCTCACCACCCTTATGGTGACGCACAACATGAACGACGCCATCCGTCTGGGAAACCGCCTCATCATGATGCATGAGGGCCGCGTGATCTACGACGTCGCCGGGGATGAGAAGCGCGCCCTGACCGTGCCCGACCTGCTGCAAAGTTCGAGGAGGTCAGCGGCGGCCAGCTCGCCAACGACCGCATGCTGCTGAGCTAGGAACGTCTCGGCGCCCCCGGCACCCACCGCCGCGCCGCAACCCGCGCCGACATCGCCTATGTCCGCACGCACATTGCCTATGGCTTCCTTCCGTTTGACCGGGTTGAATTGGAGAAGCATGGGCATTTTTTAAGCGGGGATTGTGGGTACAAGGCTGAGAAAGCACAATTCCAATGCGCTGGTATGGAAGGGGTACACCATGAAGCTGCGGATTAGGGCGAAGCTCTTGAGCGTTCACAGCGAGGTGGAGGTGAGCACGACAGATAAGGAGGTCGTCTATTGTGCGGACACCGACCCGCTCTCCTCGCCGCGCCTCACGCGCCTCAAAGACGCCGAGTACCGCGAGCTTGCCACAATCACGACCGCACGCCTTGACGCCAAGGACCGCGCGCATCACATCGTCATGGCTGATGGGCACACGTTCGACATCAAGCGCAAGTTCCGCACGCCTGCCAGTACGGTCGAGAGCTACCTCACCGTCGAGGGCGCGGATTGGCAGGTCGTGATGACGCGCGGTTGGACAAACCGCTTCGAGGTGCGTGACACGGCCGGCAGGGTCTACGTGGAGGCGAGGCAAGTCCCCATGGAGCGAAATGACACATACGAGCTGAACGTGAAGATCTTAGAGCACATGGATGAACTGATGGTCATGTGCATCGTCGCGCGCAGCATCATGGCGGCGGATGCACCGGCGAACGCGATGTAACTGGTTCTTGTACGGGTGTGTGTGAACCGGGCGAACGTCGCGTAGTGACCGAGTGAGGCTAGAACAAATGAGCGGACACGTTCAAGACGTGCCCGCTCAACGCATGTAAAGACGATGCGATGTCCGCTATTTCCTAGAGCGTGCTGATGAAGCGCTGCAATCCGGCGCGGCCCGTGTCGTTCCACTTGAATACACCGGCGTCTTCAAGTACGCCCGCAAACACTGCGGCGACCTCGTCGCGCAGGATGCGCTGAGCGTTCTCGCGCGTGAGGTTCGGATGACGCCGCGCCACCTCGGTCGCCCATTCGGCATGCGGGGCGGTGCGATCGTTGGCCTCAAGGTGCATGAGGAGCGTCGCTTCACCCTCGTTAGTTGCCCGCGCCGCCAACAACGTGTCCTCGACGCATGCGAGCTCGTCAACCAAGCGCGGAGGCAGAATCGCCAAGCCCATGACCTCGATGAGGCCGATGTTCTCCTTCTTGATGTGATGTTTGTCCGCGTGGGGATGGAACACGCCAAGGGGATGCTCGTCGGTGGCGATGTTGCAACGCAGCGCGAGGTAGAGCGTGTAGTTCCCGTTTTCCCTCGTGGCAACCGGCGTCACCGTGTTGTGAGGCGTCCCATCTGGGTCGCGTGGCACGATACCGCATGACGCATCCGCGTGACCGCGCCATACCTCCAAGACGTGGGCGGCGGCATCGAGCACGCGGTCGCGCGATTCGCATGAGAGCCGCAAGACGCTCATGGGCCACTGGAGCACCTCGCCGCGGACATCGTTGAATCCCGGCATGGTGAATGTGCGTTCGACCTGCGCTCGCATCATTGGGAACACGTGGCGCCCGCCTTGGAAGTGATCATGCGTGAGGATCGATCCGCCCACGATGGGAAGATCGGCGTTGGATCCCACGAAGTAGTGGGGCAGCGTATCGACGAAGTCCAGCAGGCGTGCGATGTTCTCACGGTCCACGTGCATGGGACGGTGCTCTTGGCTCATCGCGATGCAGTGCTCGTTGAAATACGCGTAGGGGCTGTATTGGAGCCCCCATGTTTCATTTCCGAGCTCGATGGGGACGATACGGAGATTTTGACGTGCCGGATGTGCACCCTGTGGCTTGCCGCCGCCCGTCCTGCGTACCCCTCGTTGGACATGCACAGCTGGCAGGCGGGATAGGGCTCGGCATCGTCAGCGCGCGTGAGGGCGGCAGCGATGTCGCGCGGGTCCTTCTCGGGCTTGGAAAGGTTGATGGTGATCTCGAGTTCACCCCACCGTGTCGGAGAGGTCCACTCGATATTGCGGGCGATCGCCGAGCGGCGCACGTATCCGACGTCGCAGCACAGACGGTAGAACCAATTGGTGGCGTCCAACGCTCCCTTTTCCCGGCGAAGATCTTCGAATGATCGGGCGATGTCGGAGGGACGCGGAGTGAGCCGCCCCATGATTGCCATCGAAGCGCGGTCTCGCCCGCCCGCACTGTCCTCGAACCTTCCGTTGGCCACGGCGACCTCGGACAGCACGGCGAGCGCGTCATCCAAGTCGAACGAGTCCTCATCGAACGTTTCGGTTCCCGCTTCCCAGGCCGTGCTCGGCGCAGGTCCTTCGGCTCCCATGGCATCGAGGAGCTCGTTGTACGCCCAGCGGCGATCTTGCGCATCGATGATGCCGCAGTCGATCGTATATAGAGTCATCTGCTCGAGCGCACACCTCACCTGCTTGCGCTCGTCGCATGTGGGGGTGTCGGTTACAGCCATGTTGCGGAAGCACCGTCCTCGGTGATGGCGTAGGTGCGGCAAGAGCCCTCTCCCAGCCATGCATCCATGCGCTGGCAGAACTCGGCGGCCAGCTCGACAGGGACGAAGCACTGGATGGAGCCGCCGAACCCGCCGCCGTGAATACGCACTGCGCCGCGTCCGTTCAGGATGTGCTCTGCCAGGCCCAGGGCGAGCATGGCGTGCTGCTCGCGCACGTCAACGCCGGAGGGGGAGACGTTTTGCAGGTACATGGCGGAGCTTGCACCCGACTGGCGCGTGTAGGCGAGGAAGGCGTCGATGTCCCCGTCCTTCAGGGCTGCCCAGCGTTTGTCAACGAGGTCGTTCTCGTACCAGTAGTGAATGGCGCGCAGCACGGCGCGATCCCCGAGCTTCTCGCGGAGTGCCGGCACGGCGGCATCGAAATCGGCGGGGTCAACCTCGCACAGGCGCGCATGGCCGAGCTCCGCGGCGACCGCCTGCATCTCGGCGGGAGTGGCGGCGTACTCATGGGTGAGGTCGGTGTGGTCTGCTCCGACTTTCACCAAAACGAGGGAGTAGCCGTAGTCCTCGAAGGCGAGGGCGAGTTTTTCGGTGGCGGGTCGGGCGTTCTCGAAGTCCATGAATGAGAGCCCGCCCAGGCACACGGCGGCCTGGTCCATGAGGCCACACGGCTTGCCGTAGTAGTCGTTCTCGGTACGCTGACTCATTTGCGCCAGCGTGACGGGATCGACCGCGGGCGCATCCCAGAGAGTCTCCATGGCTCGTCCGTATGCCGCCTCGACCGCCGCGGAGCTGGACAGGCCGCCGCCGGAGGGAACGGTGCATACGAAGGCGAAGTCGAAGCCCGCCGGGGTGCCACCGTGCGCGGCGATCTCATGAGCCATGCCACGCACGAGGCTGGCGGAGGTGCCGACCTCGTCTTCGCGCACGTCAAGGTCGTCGAGCTCGACGCTGAACGTGGGATACCCCTCGTCTGCGATGCGGACCGTGTTGGTGCCGTTTGCCACGGCGATGCCGTCCACCGAGACGTCGAGTGCACCGGCGATCACATGCCCGCCCTCGTGGTCGGTGTGATTGCCCGAGATCTCCGAGCGTCCGGGTGCGTGGATGGCGAGCACATGGGCGTCGGCAGGGATGGGGCCGAACTCTGCCTCGTACAGCTCGCGAGCTTTGTCGAGCGCTGAGTGCGGGTGATGGTTGTCATGGTTTGATCCTCCTATCCGTTCGCCGCGCGTATCGTGGCGTGTTGCGGTGATTAGCGGGTGGTCGAGAAGCGGTAGACGATGCGCTCCCGATAGGGTGCGTTTGGCGTGCAGACGGGCTGGTCCCATGCGGGATGATGCACCGCGTCGGGATAATACTCGGGCTCGAAGGCGAAGCCGCAGCGCGGCGTGTACGACGCGCCGTCCTTTGCCTGCGCATCGTCAAGCCAGTTGCCGGTGTAGAGATGGGCGCCTGGAGCGGTTATGGCGACGTCGAGCGTCCGTCCACTCGTCGGGTCCTCGGCGTGAAGCGCGTGTCGCGGTGCCGCGCCGCGTTCGAATCCGTCGATGCAGAGGCAGTGATCGTATCCGCGCGCGCGGCGGAGCTGTTCGTCGACTTGGGTTATAAGCTCGCCCAACTGGTGCATCTTGCGGAAATCGAAGGGAGTTCCGGTGACGTCGAGCACTTCGCCGGTAGACACGCTGTCTTCGCGCACGGGCAGGTACGAGTTGGCGTCGATGCGGACGAGCTGGTCGTCGACCTGCCCGCTGTTGTGCCCGGCCAGGTTGAAGTAGCTGTGGTTCGTCATGTTGACGACCGTCTCGGCATCGGTATCGCATTGATGCGATACCTCGAGGGCGATGGACCCGTCGTCTTCGAGAGAGAGCCGGTAGGTCACGGTGAAGGTGCGATTGCCCGGTAGTCCGATCTCGCCGTCGGCGAGGTGGCAGGTGAGTGCCAGGGCGTTGCCGGCATCGAGCGCGCGCGCCTCCCAAAGGCGCTTGTGCAGGCCGGTGTCGAGGTCGGAGTGCAAGTTGTTGGCGTGTTCCGGGCCATCGTTGGCGGGCAGGTGGTACAGGGCTTCACCCAAGGGGACCTCGGCGCGGTCGGTGCGGTTCGCGATGGGCCCGATGGTCGCCCCATAACAGGCGGGATTGTCGAGATAGCCGTCTATGGAGCCGAAGCCGAGGACAATGTCCGCGATGGATCCCGAGGCATCGGGAACACGGACGGACAAGATGGTCGCTCCGAAATCCATGATCGATGCGGAGGCTTCCCCCACTCGTAGCGTGTAGACGTGCACGTCCTTCCCGGTGGGTAGGGTGCCGAACGGTTCGGCTTCGATCATGCCGACCTCCTTGCAAGACGAAAGACGCTGTTTTCGGCGGGTGAGCGCGAAAAAGACGCATGAGTGCGCCGAAAACAATGTTAAACGTACTCATAAGTAAAATCACGCGATATACCCCATTTGGTCGATTTCGCGGCGTGAACGGTCGAACGAATCCACCGAGAACGGGGGTGCACGTTGATGGGAGGATATTCGATGGTCGATCGGGAAGTGACCCTGGGCGCCACGCAGCGCGCGGGGCGCAACGTCTCCATGTCCGATGTCGCCGCCGCCGCCGGGGTCTCCCAGCAGACCGTATCCCGCGTGGTGAATGGGGCGCCGAACGTGAGCGAGAAGACCCGGACGATGGTCCTTGAGGCGATGCGAGAGCTGGGGTTCAGGCCCAACTACGCGGGCAGGTCGCTGCGAGGGGGGTGCTATCGCGCGGTGGGCCTGTGCGCATACGATGTCACGCAGGTGGGCAACCTCACCATGCTTGACGGCATCCTGGCGGCGGCATGCGCCCAGGGATGCGCGGTGACGATGGTGGAGATGGATGAGAGGTCTGCCTTCTCGCTGGAGGACGCCTCGCGTCGCATGGCCGCCCTGCCCGTCGACGCGATGATCATCGGCATGAGCCGCATGGCGCCCGATTTCGAGACGTTCGATCCTCAGCCGGGTATGAACACCGTCATCGTGACCATGTGCGCGCACCCGCGCGTGACGACGGTCGATTCCGACCATTACGGTTGCTCCAAGCTCGTGATGGACCATCTATTCGAGTATGGTCACGAGCAGATTCGCTTCGTGGGCGGCCCTGCCTTTTCCATCGACAGCAAATTTCGCGAGGCGGGATGGCGCGATGCGCTCGCGTCTCGCGGGATCGAGCCCGTGGCGCCCCTGCGCGGTGACTGGACGGCCGACAGCGGCTACGAAGTCGGGCGCGCCCTTGTTGCCGATCGCACCATGACCGCCGTGTACGTTGCGAACGACCAGATGGCGGTTGGCGTCATCGCGGCCCTGCGCGAGGCGGGGCGCCGCGTCCCGGAGGATGTGAGCGTGGTGGGCATCGACGATTCGCTCAGGAGCATGATCCCCCATGTGGAGTTGACGACGGTTCGCTTTGATTTGAGGGAACGCGGCCGATTGGTGTTCGAACACGCCATGGGTTCGGTCGATGCGCCCATAGAGGCGGTGCGCATACCCGGTGAGCTGGTGCGTCGTTCGACAGTGGCGCCTCGCCCCTAGGCGCGCCGACGGTTCCGCCTCCGGTATCCAAAAACCGTCCACGTAGAAAAACAGACCTTCTGGCGATATGAGACGGGCAAGGGAGGTGCGTATGCCCTTGCGGTGTTAACGTTACCACAAGCACGAGACACGGCGTGTCCAAGAGAAGGGGACGCCGGGTCGCCATGCGCAACCAGCGCATGGCGTGGTCAATGCGATGTCCCATCGCATGAAAGGAGCGTTTCAATGCAAGTTTCACGTCGTCAGTTCCTGCAGGTCGGCGGTCTGGGCCTCATGGGCGCCATGGGCGCCGGCGCCCTCGTTGGCTGCGGTGGTGGCTCCGATGCCCCCGCTGGTAGCGAGCCCGTTGCCTCCGGCACCGACAAGCCGGTCATCTTCTACAACCGCCAGCCTTCCAACAGCTCCACCGGTGAGCTGGACATGACCGCGCTCAACTACAACAAGAACACCTACTACGTCGCTTCGACGCCAACCAGGGTGGCGAGCTCGAGGGCACCATGATCGTCGACTACATCAAGGCCCACATCGACGAGATCGATCGCAACGGCGACGGTATCATCGGTTACGTCCTCGCCATCGGCGACGTGGGTCACAACGACTCCATCGCTCGTACCCGTGGTTGCCGTAAGGCCCTGGGCACCGCGGTCGAGAAGGACGGCGCCATCGTGTCCGACGCCGCCGGCACCAACACCGATGGCTCTGCTACCGTGGTCAAGGACGGCACCCTCGAGGTCGACGGTAAGACCTACACCGTCCGCGAGCTCGCCTCGCAGGAGATGAAGACCACCGCCGGCGCCACGTGGGACGCCCCCACCGCCGGTAACGCGATCTCCACTTGGGCTTCTTCCTTCGGCGATCAGATCGACGTCGTCGTCTCCAACAACGACGGCATGGGCATGGCCATGTTCAACGCCTGGTCCAAGGAGAACAAGGTTCCCACCTTCGGTTATGACGCCAACTCCGACGCCGTCGCCGCAATCGCCGAGGGCTATGCCGGCACGATTTCCCAGAACCCTGCCGTCCAGGCCTACCTCACCCTTCGCCTGATCCGCAACGTGCTCGACGGCGTCGACATCGACACCGGCATTGGCACGGAGGACGAGGCTGGCAACGTGATCGCCGCCGACGACTTCAAGTACAGCGCGGACGAGCGCTCCTACTACGCCATGAACCTTGCCGTAACGGCCGACAACGCCGACAAGTTCGTCGACGCCACCGCTCTGTACGAGACCGCGCAGGAGCAGCTCAGCGAGGATGATAGCCCGTCCAAGAAGATCTGGCTGTCCATCTACAACTCCGCCGACAATTTCCTGTCCTCCACCTATCAGCCCCTGCTCGAGAAGTACAAGGACATCCTCAACCTCGACCTCGAGATCGTTGGCGGCGACGGCCAGTCCGAGTCCTCCATCACCAACAAGCTCGCCGATCCCAGCTCCTTCGACGGCTTCGCCATCAACATGGTCAAGACCGACAATGGCGCTTCGTACACATCCTTGCTTGGCTAATCGGTTGACCCGCGCTGCAAACACGGTTTCGTAGCGACTCATGGGGGAAGAGGCGGCGCTTCTTCCCCCTGATTTATGAGGGCGCCGGTGCATGTGGCTACTTTTCACGGCGGCGCCCTTCCTCTTTCCTTCGGCACATCCCGTCTTTGGAGAGGCGGGCTTTCGAGAGATACCGGGAGGGATTACATGACAGAATCACAGCAAGATATCGTCCTCTCCATCAAGGGGATGAGCAAGACGTTCGGGCGCAACCGCGTTTTGGATCACATCAACCTCGATCTGCGCCGCGGTAGCATCATGGGCTTGATGGGCGAGAACGGCGCCGGCAAGTCGACCATGATGAAGTGCCTGTTCGGCACCTATCAAAAAGACGAGGGCACCATCACGCTCGACGGTCGCGAGATCAGCTTCTCCGGACCTAAGGACGCGCTGGAAAACGGTATCGCGATGGTGCACCAGGAGCTCAACCAGTGCCTGGAGCGCAACGTCGTGGACAACTTGTTCCTCGGTCGTTATCCCGTCAACAAGATGGGCGTCGTCGACGAGGCGCGTATGCGCAAGGAGGCCAACGACCTGTTCCGCCGCCTGGGCATGACCGTTAACCTCACCCAGCCCATGCGCACCATGTCGGTGTCCCAGCGCCAGATGGTCGAGATCGCCAAAGCTATCTCGTACAACGCCAAGGTCATCGTTCTTGATGAGCCCACTTCGTCGCTTATGGCGCAGGAGGTGGAGAAGCTCTTCCAGATGATGCGCAAGCTTCGCGAGCAGGGCATCTCCCTCATCTACATCTCGCACAAGATGGATGAGATCTTCGAGATCTGCGATGAGGTCTCGGTGCTGCGCGACGGCAACCTCGTGATGACGAAATCCACCAGCGAGACGAACATGAACGAGCTCATCTCGGCCATGGTCGGCCGTTCGCTCGATAACCGCTTCCCGCCGGTGGACAACGTGCCGGGCGAGCCCATTCTGAAGATTCAGAACCTGTCCACGAAGTTCGACCCGCACCTGCAGGACATCACCTTCGACGTGCGCCGCGGCGAGATCTTCGGTCTGTACGGCCTGGTGGGCGCCGGCCGCACCGAGTTGCTTGAGACCATCTTCGGCATTCGCACCCGCGCTGCCGGCCGTGTGTATTTCCGTGACCACCTCATGAACTTCAGCAACGCCCGCGATGCCATGGATCACGCTTCGCCCTCATCACCGAGGAGCGCAAGGCCAACGGCCTCTTCCTCAAGGGCGACCTCACGTTCAACACCACGATCGCGAACCTCGAGCAGTACAAGAACGGCCCCGCCCTGTCGAACGACAAGATGGTGCGCGCCACCAACCGCGAGATCAAGACCATGAACACGAAGTGCATGGGGCCCGATGATCTCATTTCCAGCCTGTCCGGTGGCAACCAGCAAAAGGTCATCTTCGGCAAGTGGCTCGAGCGCTATCCGCAGGTTTTCCTTATGGACGAGCCCACGCGCGGCATCGACGTCGGCGCCAAGTACGAGATCTACGAGTTGATCATCGACATGGCGAAGAAGGGCACGACGGTCATCGTCGTCTCCTCCGAGATGCCCGAGATCCTGGGCATCACCAACCGTATCGGCGTTATGTCCAACGGCCGTCTGTCCGGCATCGTTGACACCAAGAGCACGGACCAGGAAGAGCTCCTGCGTCTGAGTGCTAAGTATCTCTAGCGAGGGGGAGCTATGGCAACTACACCTAAGATCCTGACGTTGAGGGGGAGACAGCCCTCCTGCAACCAATCGATACCTACATGAGCGGTATCCAGAGCAAGATCGATGAGCTTCGCTCGAGCGGCACCACCAAGGTGCTGTCGCTGCAGTCGAGCATCGACGCGATCAAGAGCGACCGCCTGCTCACCAAGCAGGAGCGCGAGCAGCAGATCGCCGCGCTGCAGAAGGAGATGGACGCGGCCAAGCAGGTCGAGAGCTCCCACAAGCAGCAGGTGGCAACGCTGATCGCCGACGGCGAGGCATACCTCAAGGCCCACTACGACAAGGAATACCTCACGCCGGTCAAAGAGAGCTGCGCGGCCGAGCGCGTCGTGGCGAAGGAGAAGTACCAGAAGCGCCTAGCAGAGCTCGAGGCCGAGCACAAGCAGCTGATGGCCAAAACCTCCGACGCCAAGGAGGCCAAGGAGGAGAAGTACGTCTACAAGAACAAGCAGTTCGATGCCAAGGTGACCTACCAGCTTGAGCTGCAGCGCATCAAGGATCGCCAGCACGACGCCGCGGCCTATCGCTATCACCTCATCGACCTGCTCCGTATGAGCCACTTCACGCTCGCCGAGAAGCTCGACCAGCGTTGGGAAGCCTATCGCTACACGTTCAACGCGCACGACTTCCTGCTGAACAACGGCCTCTACATCGCCATTCTGCTGGTGTTCGCGGGCCTGTGCGTGGCGGCGCCCATCGTGAAGGGCACTAACCTACTCACGCCGCAGAACCTGCTCAACATTCTGCAGCAGGCATCGCCCCGTATGTTCTTGGCTCTCGGCGTTGCGGGGCTCATCCTGCAGACCGGTACCGACCTGTCCATCGGTCGTATGGTGGGTATGAGCATGGTCGCCTCGACGGTCATCATGCACCAGGGCCCCAACACCGGTACCATCTTCGGCGTGGCATATGACTTCTCCGGCATCCCGGTGGTGGGCCGCATCGTCATGGCACTCGTCGTCTGCGTGGCGCTGTGCACGTTCTTCTCGGCGATCGCCGGCTTCTTCACCGCGCGGTTCAAGATGCACTGGTTCGTGTCCACCATGGCCAACATGCTGGTCATCTTCGGCTTGGTAACCTACGCTACCAAGGGTGTTTCGTTCGGCGCGATCGATCCTACGATTCCCAGCATGGTGACGCCTAAGATCAACGGCTTCCCCACGATCATCCTGTGGGCTATTGCCGCCATTGCCATCGTCTGGTTCATCTGGAACAAGACCAACCTTCGGTAAGAACATGTTCGCCGTCGGTGGTAACCCGAGGCCGCTGCCGTCTCTGGCATCAACGTCTTCGCGGTCTCCATCGGTGCCTTCCTGCTTGCCGGCGTGCTGTACGGCTTCGGCTCCTGGCTGGAGTGCATCCGCATGGTCGGCTCCGGCTCCGCTGCGTATGGCCAGGGCTGGGAGATGGACGCGATCGCCGCGTGCGTCGTCGGCGGCATCTCCTTCACCGGTGGTATCGGTAAGATCTCCGGCGTCACCGTGGGTGTCCTGATCTTCACCGCACTCACCTATGCGCTCACGATTCTCGGTATCGACACCAACCTGCAGTTCGTGTTCTCCGGCGTCATCATCCTTATCGCCGTCACGCTCGACTGCCTGAAGTACGTTCGCAAGAAGTAGTTGACCGACTCCGGGTGCCTGCCCCATCGATGCGATTCCCATCGCCCCTCGGAGTATCGGCGCTTCATGAGCCTATGGAGAATGTCATGAAGAAGGTATTCATTTGCTGCACGTCTGGTGTCACTACCGGTCTGCTCGTTCAGAAGATCGAACTCGAGGTCTCGAAGCGCGAGCTTCCGCTCGAGGTGGAGGCCCTTCCAATTAACGTGTTGGTCGAGCGGTTGTCGGAGGCCGACGCGATTCTGCTGAGCCCCCAGGTCGCATTCGCCCAGAGCGGCATTCGCGAGGCTTCCGACGTTCCGTTGGCGAGCATCGACCCAGATGTGTACGCGCGTGCCGATGTCGCGGCAATCGTCGACGCGGCGCTCGAGCTGCTCGCGTCAAACGCATAGGCACTGCCTACGCGCAAACATGAGCTGATGAAAGAGGCGGCGGCCCCGATGTTTGTCGGGACCGCCGCCTTGTTTATATCAGTTTGGGGCGCAAAGGGGTGGAGGGCGCAAAGTGCAAGGGGTGCCTTAGCGTGTGCGAAGCGGCCTGTTCCCGTTGCGATACACGAGGAAGCTGTAGAGGTACGTCACGATGCTTGCACCCAGGACCGCGGCCATCAAAACCCAGAACGCGATCTCTCCGTGCTGGAGCGAGAGTGCGCCCGCGCCGACGACCGCAATTCCGGCCAATACGCACGCGATGCCGCAGAAGCGGTGCGTGAGGCGCCAGTTGTCATCGTCATTCAGCGCCCATGGGGTCCTTACGCCAAAGGTGTAGTTGCTCTTGATCTTGGGCATGTAATTGCCGAGTAGCATGAGGCCCACTCCCACCGCGATGCTCGTCGCTGCCCCGATGGGGCTGCCCGATTCGGGCAAGATGCCGAAGACGGTGAGTTCGGAGCTCCACGTCATGGCGACGATGAAGATCGTGAACAGGATGACGAACCCGGTGTAGAACAACCCCATGCGCTCGTACGCCTGGCCGCGCGGATCTATGCGCGGGATGATGTGGAACATGAAGAGGAATAGCAGGGGCAGCGCATCGAGGGCCACAATCGCGGTGCGCCCCGTCCATCCGTCGACGGTTCCGGCTGCGTCCCAGTGTGTGGGAATCATCTCGGGCATGTGGGGGAGCAGGGCGATATGTCCCAGCAGGCTCACGATGCACAGTGCCGTCAAGGCAATGAGGGTGCGGCGGCTCAGGGGGGCTTGTGGAGTGTCCGGGCTTGGTCGCCCTTTTATCGTTCGACATGGTGCTCATTGGAATCTCTCCTATCGGTGAACGTGTAGAACCAACTCATCAGATCCTGCAATACCGTCGTGTCGAGGCTGTAGATGATGTTCTGGCCATCTCTGCGTGCCTCGACCAGGCCTGCTGCCTTGAGTGAGTTCAGGTGGTGGCTGAGGGACGGTTTCGCCATGTCGAAATGGGTGGCGATCTCGCCCGCAGTTAGTTTTCCGCCGCGCAGCAACTCGAGGATGCGCCTACGTGTGGGGTCGGCAAGCGCCTTGAACGCCTCTCCTCCCATCGATCCTCCAATCCTTGGGGTCTTGGGGTCGATCCACCCGTTAGGTGGACGGCCTTTCACTTGGTTGATATTAGAAGATTAGATCTCTATCTAAATAATGTCAAGTGCATTCTTTGGGGTGAGGCGGATGATGGTCACTATCGTGGCAAAACGCCGCCTGGGCCTGCGCCAGCCCGTGCCGATGCGCAGCATGGCGCGCATCGGTGCTTCCGCGCTCCGTTGGGATCAGATGCCGCGGGTTTTGTTTTTGAGGAGGAGGACGGGGCCGAGGTCGGGTTCGTGTGCCGGTGCAACGAGGCGGCAACCGGGACCGAGCGCGCGGGCAAGCGGTTCGAGCAGAAGGTCGCCCGCGGCGAAGGTCCCGCCCACATACGTGACGGGGATGGACGCGCTCTGTGGCCCGCTGCGATGGAATAGCCCCCGGACGATCGCGTCGACCATGTCGGCCTCTTCTTGAGCGGCGCGTTCGAGGATGGCGAGAGCGGAGATGTCGCCGGCACGGGCGGCATCCGTGACGATCGGCGCGAGCGCGGAAACCGATGAGCGCTCGGCGTAATGACGCTGAGCCCACCCGATTACGTCGAAGTCATCGTCGATACCGAGTCTTTCGCGCACGAGTGTGTACAGGGCACCGCGCGCGTCGCGCCCATCGGCTTGACGGGTGAACGCTCGCAGGGCCTCCTTGCCCAGCCAACCGCCGGACCCCTCGTCACCGAGCTCGTAGTCCCATCCGCCGCAGCGCATGCTCTCGCCTCGACAGACGCCCAGCGCGATGGACCCGGTGCCGGAGATGATGGCGATGCCGTCCGCACAGTCCAGTCCTGCGGCCCAGGCGGCCTCGACGTCGTTGACTAACAGATGGGGCCGTGCGCCGGCGATGCGTTCCACCACCTCGTCCATGCGTCGCGATACATCGGCGCCCTCGCCGTAGCCGCAGAGGGCGAAGCCGATGCCCACGCTGGGAGCAGCGGGCTCGATGCACGTGTGGGAGGCTCGATCGAGTCCCCAGCAGACGCCTTCGGAAAGGACGCGCTCCATGCCCTCGAAGCCCACTTGCGAGTAATGGCAGGTGCCCAGTACCAGCCGATCGACGAAGGTGATGTCATCGTCATACAGGGAGAAGGCGGTTTTAGTTCCGCCTCCGTCGACGCCGAGCCACATCATGGGCAATGCCTTTCGTAGAAGTTGGTCGCTAAAGGGTAGAGGGGTGCGGGGAGGGGGCATGGGGCGAGCAGGATGCCCGAGGCGGGTCCATCGATCATGTCGTTCACGGCACGGCGTGAGCGGATGGCGGCGATTAGCTGGTCGATGCGCTCGGAGCGTGCGCGGCGCATACGGCCCATACGAGGACCGCGTGCACACGGCTCGATGAGGGAGCCGCCGCCGCACGCAAGTCCGCCGCCCCAGGGGGACGCCGGCCTCGCGACAAGACGCCGTGAGGCGCATGAGCGCGTGTTCGGCGGGAGTGCAGGCATAGGTGTCGGTTGCGGCGAGCGCGTATAGGGGGCGCACGTGGCCGGGAAACGCTCCGGCGATGCGCGCAGCCTCTTCTGGACCTGTCGATTCGGCCGCGCTTGGGATGGGCGGCACGATGCGTTGGACGCGGATATCCCGCGCTTGGGCGATGCCGTCTGGCTGTTGGGGGCGACGGTGCGCTCGTAGACGCCGAGGCCTCCTCGGAGGTCGTCCGCGAGGTGGAGCAATGCGGCTCCGAGCTTCCCTGTGCCCGCGTCGAGCAGTGCGAGGCCGATGGTGAACCCGCAAGCGGGATCGGCATCCTCGGAGTGTGGGAATTGAGCGGCCATCACGGGTCCTTGCGGGGTGGAGGGCAAACGAGATTGAGGATTACTCTAGCGCGTCCGCGCCGTAACGGAAAGGGCGAAGTTCTCGGTGAAGCTCGATGAGGATGTCGCATGATGTGAGGGCGTAGCGATGGGAAAGGGCCGTATAATGCCGTACCGTAACGATGCCCGCTCCACGAGTGAAAGGTCTGGCTCGTGTCCCGCATGATCTACCTCGTCCGCCATGGTCAGACGGTATTCAACACACGCCTGCTGATCCAAGGCCGCTGCGACTCGCCGCTTACCGACCTCGGCCGCGAGCAGGCCCGCGCCGCGGCCGCCTGGCTGCACGGGCGCGGCGTCCAATTCGATGCGGCGTTCTCCTCGCCCGCCGAGCGCGCCTGCTCGACGGCGGAGATACTGTGGGGTGGGCCGTATGCGCGCCTCATGGGCCTGAGCGAGCGCTCTTTCGGTGCGCTCGAGGGGACCGACGTGCTTGCGCTGCCCAAGCCGATGGGCGATTATCCGGTGGCGTTCGGGGGAGAATCCGAACAGGAGCTGACCGAGCGCCTGAACAGGGCCATGCGCGCGATCGCATGTGGGGACCTGGAGCGGGACGCGGCTACCGAGCACACTTCCGCGTCCGCAGCGCTACCCATTCCGGGCCGCAGCGACGCTCCCATCGAGGCGTGCGCGATCGAGCCCTTCCGACGGGTGCTCCGCGCACGGGAAACGTCCTCGTCGTGAGCCACGGGGCCGCGTGCAAGACGTTTGCACGAGCCTGGAGCGAGTTCGCCCAGGACGAACTCCCCGACCCCTTCCCCAACTGTTGCGTGCTCGTGTATCGATACGACCATGGCCGCTTCACCTTGCTCGAGGCTGCGACCCCGCCTCGCACCTCGGTGGCGAGGGGCTCCCCATCTAACGCGTCTGCTGGGATGGCGCGTCCCGCGGCTCGCGTGCGGCGCCCCGTGCCTCCAGGCGCTTTGCGCGACGTTCCGCTTTGCCCCTCGGTTCGCTCGTTTCGGGACCGAGATCGAGATTGCGGAAATCTGGCTGCATGGCTCCTGTCGTTGTCGGTCGCGTTATCATCATCACGAATGACAGCCATGGGTAACATGTGCCGCGCCCTCGTGAGACTGGATCGGGCGCGATGGGAGGGCGGAATGGAACACGCAATCGACACGTCATCAGAGCGACGGGCACGGAGCCCGAAGCTTGCGTATGGCCCCTGCGCCTCGATCATCTGGAGATCGGCAAGGACGCCGTCGTCGCATCGGTTGACTCGGACGACCAGGCGCTTCGTCAGCATATTCTCGACATGGGCCTCACCCCGGGCACCGAGGTGACCATGATGAAGTACGCGCCCATGGGCGATCCGATCGAGATTCGCCTGCGCGGTTACGAGCTCACGTTGCGCCGTGCGGATGCGGCCCGCATCGCGTTGGCGAATATCCACGACGCGCACAAGCTTCAGCGCGAGAACGCCGCGGTCGGTTCGACCGAGCATCCGGCTCTGGGGGAGAAGGCCTATCGCCCCCGTCCCGGTGCCCATTCGATTCCCGCGGGGAATCCCATCGCCTTCGCCCTCGCCGGCAATCAGAACTGCGGCAAGACCACCTTGTTCAACCAGCTCACCGGATCGAACCAGCACGTGGGCAACTTTCCCGGCGTGACGGTCGACCGCAAGGACGGCCAGATCAAGGGGCATCCCGAGGCGACCATCACCGACCTGCCCGGCATCTACTCGCTTTCGCCCTATACGAGCGAGGAGGTCGTGAGCCGCAATTTCATCCTACAGACGAAGCCCGACGCCCTCATCGACATTGTCGACGCCACCAACATCGAGCGCAACCTCTACCTTACGATGCAGCTCATGGAGCTCGATTGTCCCATGGTGCTCGCCCTCAACATGATGGACGAGGTTGCCGCGAACGGCGGCACCATCGACGTCAACCTGCTCGAGAGCATGCTGGGCATTCCGGTCGTGCCCATCTCCGCCGCCAAAAACGAGGGACGGGGGAGCTCGTGGAACACGCGATGCATGTCGCGCGTTACCGCGAACGTCCGGGTCGTCTCGACTTCTGCGCGTCCAACGGACCCGATGGCGCGCCCCTGCATCGCTGCATCCACAGCGTCGCGCACCTGATCGAGGACCACGCGAAGGCAGCGGGGATTCCCGTGCGCTTCGCTGCGACCAAGCTTGTCGAGGGCGATACTCTGGTGCAGGAGGCGCTCGGCCTCGATCAAACGAGCTCGAATGCGCTTGAGCACATCATAAGCCAGATGGAGGGGGAGTCCGGGAAGGACCGGCTCTCGGGCTTGGCGGACATGCGCTTCGCGTTCATCGGCGAGGTGTGCCGTGCCTGCGTGGTCAAGCCCCGCGAGAGCCGCGAACACAAGCGCTCGGTGGCGATCGACCGCATCCTCACCGGTAGGTTCACGGCGTTTCCCGCGTTCCTGCTCATCATGGCGCTCGTGTTCTGGGTCTCGTTCGGCTCCCTCGGTGCATGGCTGCAGGGCCTGATGGAGGAGGGGGTTTCGTGGCTGACCGGCCTCGCGGCCGGCGCGCTGGCGGCCGCCGGCGTGAACCCCGTGGTCCAGTCGCTCGTTATCGACGGCGTGTTCGCGGGTGTTGGCAGCATGTTGTCGTTCCTGCCGCTTATCGTCGTGCTCTTCCTGCTGCTCTCGATGCTCGAGGACTCCGGCTACATGGCGCGCGTCGCGTTCGTGATGGACAAGGTCCTGCGCCGCTTCGGCCTGTCGGGGCGCAGCTTCGTGCCCATGCTCGTGGGCTTCGGCTGCAGCGTACCGGCGATCATGGCGACGCGCACCCTGCCCTCCGAACACGACCGCAAGATGACCGTCATGCTCACCCCGTTCATGAGCTGCTCTGCTAAGTTGCCCGTGTACGGCCTGCTCACCGCAGCCTTTTTCGCTCGCAACAGCGTGTTGGCAATGGTGTCGCTCTACTTACTGGGCGTCGCCGTCGCCGCCGTGGTGGCGCTCGTGCTCAAACGTACGGCGTTTAAGGGCGAGCCGGTGCCGTTCATCATGGAGCTGCCAAATTACCGCCTACCCTCCGCCAAAACGACGGTGATGCTCGCGTGGGACAAGGCGAAGGACTTCATCCAGCGCGCCTTCACCATCATCTTCGCGGCGAGTATCGTCGTGTGGTTCCTGCAGACCTTCGACGGCCAGCTCAACGTGGTGTCCGACCAGTCGCAGAGCCTCCTTGCGGGCCTCGGCGGCATCATCGCGCCCGTGCTCGCGCCGCTCGGCTTTGGCGATTGGCGCGCCTCGACGGCGCTCGTGACCGGACTGCTCGCCAAGGAGAGCGTGATCTCCACGCTCGCGGTGCTGCTGGGGACGGAGTCCGCCTCGGCGCTTACCTCGCTGTTCACGCCGCTTACCGCCTATGTCTTCCTCGTGTTCACGCTGCTGTACCCGCCGTGCGTGGCGGCAATCGGGGCGGTGAAGAACGAGCTGGGCCCGCGTTGGGCGGTCGCGGTCTTTGCCTTGCAATGCGGGGTGGCGTGGATCGCTGCGTTCGTCGTGCGCATAGTCGGCACCGCCTTGGGCTTTGCCTAGCGGCACTGCGTGTGATTTGGGAGCGGCCGTGCCTTTGACCCGTGCCCTTTGCGCGGCCTTGCCCGGGGCTCTGGCGCCCCCCCTGCCCGGGACCCCAGTTCCGCCTAGCCCGGGGCCCTAGCACCCCCTTGCCCGGGTCTCAAATTCCGCCTAGCCCGGGACCTTTGTGAGGAATCCTATGTTTGAAATAGCCGTTTCGTTTCAAATCCATGATTCCTCACAGAAAAGGGCCTGGTAATGTGATTTATCATAGGTTTGAAGAACGAGGATGTTTCAACGAGCGCAGGGCCAACGAGCGCACCGTCAATGTGTGCAGCTTGTGCGCGATTAGCGTCGCCACCGTTGCCACTTGACGCCCACTTCCTTACTTGCGATACTACCTAACCGCACACGCACGATTCGCTGCCAGAGACAGCCGGTTCCCGCGTGCCCGCTCAGACGGGTGCAAGGGAGTAAAGGGGCAACCCGCCAGCCGAGGTGGTTGAGTAGATATGTCTTCTCACCCCCGTCGCTCTTGCAGCGCGGGGGTTTCTTTTTCGAGACACACCCCCGCCACTCTTAAGGCGGGTCGTGCCCGGGAAAGAACAAGAAGGAGGTGTACCACATGCCAAAGCAGTACAAGATCGATGCAGTTGCCGAGATCGAGTCCAAGCTCGAGTCCAACGCCGGAGTCTTTGTCGTGGCTTACAACGGCCTCACCGTTCTTCAGGCTCAGGAGCTCCGCAAGCAGCTTCGTGAGTGCGGCGCTCAGATGAAGGTGTACAAGAACAACCTCGTCCGCATCGCCCTGGAGAACAAGGAGCAGCCGAACCTCGACGAGATCCTCGCTGGTCCGCTCGCCTACGTGTTCTTCGAGGAGGAGCCTGTCAGCGCCGCCAAGGTGCTCAAGGAGTTCGCCAAGAAGTCCAAGGGCGTTCTCGAGATCAAGGGCGGTATCTCTGACGGTCAGGCTGTTACCGCTGCCGAGGTCGACGCCATCGCCGAGCTCCCCAGCAAGGATCAGCTCCTGGGTCAGATCGCCGGTCTCATCAACGGCTTCGCTCGCGACATTGCTGTTTGCGTCAACGGCGTTTCCTCTGGTCTCGCTCGCACCGTTCAGCAGATCTCCGAGCAGAAGGCGGCCTAGTCGGCGGCCTTCCCGCGGCCGCCTAAGGCCGCACCTCTGGCGCTTTGCGCGCCGTACTTTAGTTTGATCTCCCTGCCAGATGCAGGGAAACCGAAAGGACTTAGAAATGGCTAAGCTTACCACCGATGAGATCATCGAGGCTCTGAAGGAAATGACCCTGCTCGAGGCTTCCGAGCTCGTGAAGGCTATCGAGGAGACCTTCGGCGTTTCCGCCGCCGCTCCTGCCGCCGTCGTGGCCGGCCCTGTTGCCGCTGCCGAGGAGGCCGAGGAGAAGACCGAGTTTGACGTCGTGCTCGAGGGCTTCGGCGACAACAAGATCCAGGTCATCAAGGTCGTCCGTGAGCTCACCTCTCTCGGCCTCAAGGAGGCCAAGGAGGTCGTCGAGAACGCTCCTAAGGCCGTCATCGAGGGTGCCAAGAAGGAGGACGCCGAGGCTGCCAAGGAGAAGCTCGAGGCTGCCGGCGCTGCCGTCACCCTCAAGTAGTTTCCTGCAGGTGCATCGCCTGCAAGCTGCCTGAGCGTACAAGCTCTTTGCAAGGCGGGATCCACTCAAGTGGGTCCCGCCTTTTTTATGGATGAACACCTTAGAATGGGATTTCTGGCTAAAAAATACCGTTTTGTATCGCTGATGGCCTTGTCGAACCCCGCGCAGAGCCTCGATTCTGCTTCCGCATGGGCTACGGGATGTATTTCTCGGCTTTGTGAGCCTCTGGGTAGTGCAATATGTGCCCAGGGAAGTCTAAAACCGTGGCGAAAGGGTTGAATGCTCAATAGTCAAGTGCAGCTAACGGTACAAAACGGTACTTTTTAGCCATTTTCATTGCCCTTGCGAAATCTGAGACTACAAATAGAGCGGATATGTCAAGAAGTCTGGGAGGGGCGGAGCAGCTAAAGGATCTTGACGCCTAGATATCTGCTGCTTTTTCGTCTATGGAAGTCCTGCGTCCGACCTGCTCTTAAATTAGCTCGAAAACCGTCCAATTAACGGCGCGCACCTTCTTTGTGAGATCGCGCGCGATGAAAAAAGTCCCGATGCGCCCAAACAAACCGCCTCCCATCCTTCGAGGTCCGAGAGATTGGAGGCGGTTTGTGTGAAGCAGGCTTTTCGCGTGCAGCTGTGGCGTGCGACGGGAGTGTTTCGCCGCATGATCGCGATGTGTTACAGCACGGCAGAGGCAACAATGTAGACGATATAAATGAACACAAAGAAAACGCCCTCGCGTCGAGTCATGGTGTGCTTGGTGCCCACAAAGGCGAAGCCCACGAGGACGACGGAGAAGATCGCGAGCAGGGCGAAGTCGATGTTGTAGCTGAATGCATACACAATGGGGGAGAACAGCGCGGGCACGCCCATGACAAGCAGGACATTGGTGATGTTCGAGCCCACGACGTTGCCCACGGCGATGTCGGTGTTGCCCTTGAACGCGGCAACGACGCTGGTGACGAGCTCGGGCAGGCAGGTGCCGAGCGCGATGACGGTGAGGCCGATGATGCGCTCGCTGATGCCGAGCGCGGTGGCGATCTCGACGGAGTTGTTCACGACGTAGTCGGCGCCGAACTTGAGCAGGGCGATGCCGAACAGCACTAGGGCGATCGAGACGTGCATGCCACGGGGCTCGCCCTCGTCTTCCTCCTCGGCGACATCGTCGTCTTCGTTCTCGAGTTCATGAGGCATGAGCTGCGTCTCGGGGTCGAGCTCCTCGTGGCCGCTGTCGCCTTCGCGCAGGCCGAGGAACACGGTGTAGCCCATGAACGCCGCGAAGACGGAAAGCAGGATCAGACCCTCGACGGCAGTGAGCTCGCCCCCGGTATTGGAGAGGAACATGAGCAGGAGCACCGAGGCGACGCTCACGGGGATCTCGAAGCGCTGGGTGTGGCGGGCGAGCGGTAGGCGCGTGATGACCGCGCTCATGCCGAGAATCAGCAGGAGGTTCGCCATGCAGCTTCCGGCGACATTGCCGAACGCCATGTCGGCGTGCCCATCCACGGCGGAGACGACCGAGACCACGAGCTCGGGCATGGCGGTGCCCACGGCGACCACCGTGAGGCCAATGACGCGGTCGGGAAGGCCAACACGTGCGGCGATCTGACTCGACCCGTTTACGAGAAGGTCGGCGCCCCAGACGAGCAGGGCGAATCCAACGATGATGAGGAATAGTTGCAGGAGCATGTCTGCCTTTCGTTAGGAGATGGATGATGCGGACGGCGGTTTTCAAGAAAGAGGGCGCGGAACGCGTGCGCTCCGTGCCCTCTCAGTCGTTTAACTGACACGCTTATCTAGATTACCCAGATTTTTGCAACGGTGGCAAGGATTCAAGCTTCGTATCCGCAGGAAATCTGGGGGGTGCCGAACGAAAGAAGCGACAGAAGACTCATGCGAAGCAAAAGCCGCAGCGTGAAAGCCGTGCTAATTCGCCTCGACGCCTTGGGTCCAATCGGCAATGTCCTCGATGCGGATGACGTTGGCCACCTCGACGGCCGCAGCGGCGCCAGAGAGCGCCCCAAGCGCGGCGAACATGTTTCCCTCACGGCAGGTGTTGGTGAGCAGTGCAAACGATCCGTTCTCACGCGGGATGACGCGTTCGACAGTGACGCCGTGTTGATTGAGAACCTCTGTGGCGCCCGTCGCGACACCGTCCGTGCCGTCAGCGGTCAGGCGCACGTAGTAGCGGGTCTCGAGGTCCGCCACGTTGCGGATGGGAAGCTCACGTGCGAAGGGCGCGGGTTCGGGCAGGGGCTTCACGCCCGCGGAGATGTCTTCGGCGAGATTCATGACGTCGCCCACGATGGCGCTCGCGGTGGGAAGGCGCCCGCGCCGGCACCGTAGAACATGGTTTCGCCCACGGCATCGCCCACCACGTACACGGCGTTCATGGCGCCGTTCACGCCGGCGAGCGGGTGACTCGCGGGGATCATGGCGGGGTGCACGCGGATGTCCACGCCCTCATCGGTGCGGCGTCCGATGGCGAGCATCTTGATGGCGTAGCCGAGCTCGCGCGCGACCTCGATATCCTCAGCGGAAATCTTGCGGATGCCCTGCATATACACATCGTCGGTGGTGATGCGCGTGGTAAAGCCGATGGAGGAGAGGATGGCGATCTTGCTCGCGGCGTCGAAGCCATCGACGTCTGCGGTGGGATCGGCCTCGGCGTAGCCAGGCGCTGGGCGTCGGCCAGGACCTCCTCGTAGCCCAGGCCCTCGGTCGTCATGCGCGAGAGGATGTAGTTGGTGGTGCCGTTCACGATACCGGCGATGGCAAGGATGTTGTTGCCGGTGAGTCGTGCTCGAGCGTGCCCACGATGGGGATGCCGCCGCCGCAGGACGCCTCGCAGCGCAGCTGACGCCCGCGGCGCTGGCGGCACCCGCAAGTTCGGCCATATGGCGGCCGAGCAGGGCCTTGTTAGCCGAGACGACATGCTTGCCGGCGGCAAAGGCCTCCGTGAAGATCTCGGTCGCGGGATGCTCTCCGCCGATGACCTCGACGACGATGTCGATGCGCGGGTCACTTACGACGTCACGCCAATCGGTGGTGAATTGCTCCGCGGTGACTCCGAGTTCGCGGGCGCGCGACTCGTCGAGGCCGCAGGCGCGGGCGATGCGCAGGTCGATGCCGTAGGCCCGGCGGTATTTCTCGGCATGGGATTCGATCAGCTGGAAGACGCCGCCACCGACGGTACCCAAGCCGATGAGTCCGACGTTGACGGTGCGGGTGCTCTGGTGCATGACGCGCTCCTTTACCTGCTGTCGCGCGAATGCGCGCGACGGGGCTGATTCTTGCATAGCCTGCATTTTACCCGCTTGCATACGGATGCGGCCTCTGTGCTGCGTAACAACTGTGTTACATGGTGCCTTAGATGCAATCAAGTCCCTACCGAGGCTGATACATGCATATTTTCGGAACGACTTCGCATGAATGGGCACGCAATTGTTTCACCGATATTTCGAGGGGATTTTCCTTACTCCGGTATGCTAAAGCGTGTACCCTAGAGCAACCGCGCAAATATACCCGCGGGCCAGCTCATCGCCGTGCTTTCAGCCGGCCTCGTTTGAAAGGAGAGCCGCATGTCGTGCCTCACCGGTAAGTCATTCAACCCTGTAATGAATCGCAGAAGCGTTATCGCGGGCGTAGCAGGTTTGGGGGCTGTAGGTATTCTAGCCGGCTGCTCCGGCAACGAGTCCGAGGGCGGCTCCACCGCTGCCGCTGACGATGGCTCCGCGTTCAAGATCGGTGCCATCGGCCCGCTGACGGGCTCCGCCGCGTCGTACGGCACTTCCGTGTGCAACGGCGTCGAGCTCGCCTGTAAGGATTCTCCACCGACGCCTCAAGTTCGTCAGCAAGTCCGAGGACGACGTCGCCGACGGCGAGAAGTCCGTCAACGCCTTCAATAGCCTCGCCGACTGGG
>ENA-OPZN01000105-OPZN01000105.1-human-gut-metagenome-genome-assembly--contig:-NODE-105-length-33352-cov-2.560241_pt1 | contig 33352 bp, 41 predicted proteins | sample MGYA00242483_ERZ504503 | MGnify/ENA primary metagenome ERZ504503 (study PRJEB26092, sample SAMD00036285) | human gut metagenome | host: Homo sapiens | study: EMG produced TPA metagenomics assembly of... | reverse complement strand
AATCGGCAACACCGCATTTTTTGCGCTACTTACACGAACGCGACCATTCAACGGTTTACCACCGTTAATGACGAGCTTTTCCAACAATACTTCCTCCCATAATGCAATCTATTAATCTATAGTCTTTAATGCACTCTATTATTCTATAGTCTTATAGTTCTTCTTTAAATTCTACCTTATAGTATACTTTAAAACAGGCGGTTCATCAAGTACCCGACCGGCACGGATTGCCTATTTAAGGCAATTATTTCAAGCCAAAATGCACCGTTTGATTCACGTCTAGCAAAATGAAGAAAATTCGGTCAAATCTATAGTAAAAACAGAAAAAGACGCTCCATATCTTACGATATAGAGCCGTTTTATTATACTTTTTCTAATTATGCCATTAAGCGTTTTATTGAAACTGCCCGCTTTATGGTAACTGAGCACTTTATAGCAATTAACCGTTACATGCAGATTACCGCTTATTTTGCTTTCATAGATTTTAACTTGCGGTCCAAACGATGAATAGTATCAACAAAGCGAACCGTTCCTGTCTTATAACGCATTACAACGGATTCCGTACGAGCACCGCCGGCAAAGTATTTAATACCGGATAAGATATTGCCTTCCGTAATAGCCGTTGCGGAGAAAATTACATCTTCCCCATGTACGAGGTCATCAATAGTCAATACTTTATTTAAATCGGTAATGCCCATAGCATGACAACGACGAACTTCTTCGTCATTTTCAGGCAACAAGCGCGCTTGCATATCGCCGCCTGTACATTTTTAAAAGCAGCCGCTGCCAAAAAACGCCTTCCGGAGCCCCCGCCGGTACCGATAACCATGTGAATACCGGAACCTTCAAGACCACATTCCATAGCCGGATTTACGTCACCGTCGGTGATTAAACGAATACGGGCACCCGCTTCACGAGCTTCGCGCATAATCGCTTCATGACGCGGACGATCAAGCATAACGATGGTCATATCATCGATACCGCGTTCCATTTTTTCAGCCACACGGCGCAAGTTTTCAGTAACACTGGCATTCAAATCGATAACGCCTTTGGCACGAGGACCTACGCAAAGTTTCTGCATGTACATATCAGGAGCATGCAACAAACCGCCTTTAGGAGCGATGGCCAATACTGCGATAGCACCATTTTGACCTTTAGCAATCAGATTCGTACCTTCAATCGGATCCACCGCGATGTCCACAGCTTCACCGCCGGCACCCACTTCTTCACCGATGTAAAGCATAGGGGCTTCATCGATTTCCCCTTCCCCGATAACAACGGTACCCGAAATAGGTACTGTATCAAAGGTTTGACGCATAGCATCTACAGCGAGTTGATCGGCGCCGTCTTTCTCACCGCGACCAAGCAAACGACCACTGCGAAGCGCTGCCGCTTCCGTTACACGTACAAATTCCAAAGCTAATGTTCTATCCACAGTTTTTACCTCCTTAAAATGCCCTCTTACGTAGCAGGGCAACACGATTCCTTAATTATTTGTTGGCTGCTTCCCAATCTGCTAAGAATCTGGCAAGACCTGCATCCGTTAAAGGATGTTTCATCGAGGCAGTTAACACCTTGTATGGCACCGTGGCAATATGAGCGCCCGCTTTCGCACACTGCGTCATATGCATTGGTGTACGAACGGAGGCGGCAATAATTTCAGCCTTAATGTCATGCATAATAAAGATTTCGGCAATATCTTCAATCAAAGTAATGCCATCCATGCTCATATCATCGATACGGCCTACGAAAGGACTAACGAAGGTAGCACCGGCACGAGCGGCCAAGAGAGCCTGGTTAGCGGAGAAGATCAAAGTAACGTTGGTTTTGATGCCTTCTTTAGAAAGAATGGAAACGGCTTTGAGACCTTCTTCCGTCATAGGAACTTTGATGACAACGTTTTTGCCCAATTTTACGAGCTCATGAGCTTCTTTAACCATTTCAGGTGCTTCGGTAGCAATAACTTCAGCACTTACAGGGCCGTCAACGAGTTCGGCAATCTGTTTGATTACTTCTTTAAGATCGCGTTTTTCTTTAACAATCAAAGAAGGGTTAGTCGTTACACCGGCAACGAAGCCCATTTCATAAGCGGCTTTAATTTCATCAAAATTGGCAGTATCAATAAAAATTTTCATAGGAACTCCTTTTAAAAACACTGTAGACCGTTGAATTATATACACTCCGGAAGATTTGCCTCAGTTTAGCCGAAACAAGTCGTTGCAACTACATCGGCGGTTTCCGAAATTGCATAGGTGAAGGTCTGACGTACGTCAGACCTTATGCCTTATACTTCTATTTTACAGGTTTAATTACTTCTGCGCCACCCATATATGGCTGTAAAACTTTAGGAATGCGAACGGAGCCGTCAGCTTCTTGGAAGTTTTCCAAAATAGCAGCTACGGTACGACCTACAGCCAAACCGGAACCGTTTAAAGTATGAACGAATTCAGGTTTGCTCTTCGCATCACGACGGAATTTGATGTTACCGCGGCGTGCTTGGAAATCGGTCATGTTGGAGCAGGACGAAATTTCACGGTAGCAATCCTGAGCCGGCATCCAAACTTCTACGTCATAGGTTTTAGCGGAACCGAAGCCGATATCACCGGTGCAAAGGGTGATTACGCGATGCGGTAATTCCAATAAACGCAATACTTCTTCCGCATTATCCGTCAAGGATTCGAGTTCCTGATAAGATGTTTCAGGGGTAGCGAATTTTACCATTTCAACTTTGTTGAACTGATGCTGACGAATGAGACCGCGTGTATCGCGACCGGCCGAACCGGCTTCCGCACGGAAACAAGCAGTGAAGGCGTGTAGTATTTAGGCAATTCATCGATGCTCAAAATTTCGCCCGCATGGAAGTTAGTAAGGGTAACTTCAGCGGTCGGAATGAGGAAGTATTCCGTATTTTCTACTTTATACATATCTTCAGCGAACTTAGGTAATTGCCCGGTGTTAGTCAAAGTCTGACGTGTTACCATGTACGGTGTCATCATTTCAGTGTAACCCTGCTGTTCCGTATGAAGGTCGAGCATGAAGTTGATTAAAGCACGTTCCAAACGAGCACCGAGGCCTTTGTAGAATGTGAAACGGGCACCACTTTCTTTAGCGGCACGTTCCCAGTCTAAAATATCGAGGCTTTCGCCTAAATCCCAGTGAGCCTGGATAGGGAAATCGAATTCACGAGGTTTGCCCCAACGACGCATTTCAGGGTTGTCATTTTCATCTTCCCCTACCGGTACGGAGGCATCGCACATATTTGGCAACATGAGGGCAATGTTTTGGAGTGAAGATTCAGTTTCACGAATTTTGCCGTCAAGCTCAGCAATTTTGTCGCCCACTTTCTGCATTTCCGCAATTTTATCGTCCGCATTTTCTTTATTGCGTTTTAACGCGCTGATTTCTGCGGTTACTGAGTTGCGCTGTGCTTTAATTGTTCTACTTCTTGAATTAAATCCTTGCGCAAATCATACAATTTGGCAAAGTTTTCCAAATCGCCGGTAGTATGGCGATTGTCCAAGTTTTGCTGTACTGCTTCCAGATTTTCTCTTACGAAACGTAAATCTAACATATCCATAACCTCTTACTTAAAATGCGTGCCCAATGGCACAATGTATTATTAATTACACTTAATCATACCACATCTGAATAGTTTTTGCCATGAAAAAAGTGGCCACGCATATTACGTGACCACCATACAGTGTTTCAGTATAAAATTATATCTTACTTATTCAGCTTTGTCAGCTTCTTCAGCTTCAACAGCTTTAGCTTCCGTTTCCGGTTTCATAAGTGGGAATAACAATACGTCACGGATAGAAGCGGAATCAGTTAAGAACATAACGAGACGGTCGATACCGATACCGAGGCCGGCTGTTGGCGGTAAACCGTATTCCAAAGCAGTTACGAAGTCTTCATCCATACGGTGAGCTTCATCGTCACCGGCGGCACGTTCCTGTAACTGTTTTCAAAACGTTGACGCTGATCGATTGGGTCGTTCAACTCGGAATAACCGTTTGCCAATTCACGACCGTATACGAAGGCTTCGAAACGTTCGGTAGTCAATGGTTTTTCACGGTTCTGTTTAGCCAATGGAGAAATTTCCAAAGGATGACCGTAAACGATGGTTGGCTCAATCAAGTTTTCTTCTACATAGTCTTCGAAGCAAAGATTGATGATCTTGCCGATACCGTCGCGGTCCGTGTATTCTACATTCAAGCGGTCCGCAATAGCGCGCGCTTCTTCCAAGGTTTCAACGGCGTCAAAGTCTTCACCGGTGTACTTCTTGATGCCTTCCTGCATCGTAATACGGTTCCAAGGCGGCGTCAAATCAATTTCAGTGCCCTGGTAGTTGATTTTAGTTGTACCGAGAACTTCCTGTGCACAGTAAGCCACGATGTTTTCAGTCAACATAATGGCATCTTCGAAGTTGCCGTAAGCCTGGTAAGATTCCATCATGGTGAATTCAGGGTTATGGCGATTGTCGATACCTTCGTTACGGAAGGAACGGTTAATTTCGAATACGCGTTCCAAACCGCCTACGATAAGGCGTTTTTAAGTGCAATTCAGGGGAAATACGCATGTAAATGTCGATATCAAGCGCATTGTGATGGGTAATGAACGGACGCGCCGCCGCACCACCCGGAATAGCGTGGAGCATTGGTGTTTCCACTTCCATGAACTGATGAGCGTTCATGTACTGGCGCATTTTAGCCACGATTTGGGTGCGTTTAATAAAAGTATCGCGCACTTCCGGATTTACAATCAAATCCACATAGCGTTGACGATAGCGAAGTTCCGTATCTTTTAAGCCATGCCATTTTTCAGGTAACGGACGCAAAGATTTGGAAAGCAATGTAAGTTTGTTAACTTTAATGGTGATTTCGCCCATGTGTGTGCGGAATACATGGCCTTCGATACCTACGATATCGCCCATGTCGAGCATTTTCACATGTTTATAAACATCTTCACCTAAAATATCTTTACGCAAGTAGATCTGAATATCACCGGTTAAATCACGAATATTGGCAAACGCCGTTTTACCGTGGGATCGAATCGTCATAAGACGACCGGCTACGGTTACCGGCTGATCTTCAAAATCACGGAAGTTGTCTTTTATTGTTGCCGCATGCTGCTGTACTACAAAACGCTGGCCAAAAGGATACACTCCGTCTGCCTCGTATTGCGCAAGCTTATCGCGACGAATTAACATTTGATCATTTAATTCCTGCTGTTGTTCTTGTACTGTAGTCGCTTTTTCTTCGCTCACTTACATGGCCTCCTAACTTCATCTGCTCAAATACGGTATTACTTATAGTATAACAGTTTTGAGCCCATTTTTGGTATATTTTATTGGCTGCCACCTTATTAGCTGGCTACTGCCGTATTAGCTGATTGCTAAAATTTTGAAAGTCGCTACACCATCCGGTGTATTTACTTCAACGGTAGCACCTTTTTTCTTACCGAGAATAGCGCTGCCTACCGGCGATTCATTGGAAATACGATTGTTGAAAGGATCCGCTTCGGAGGAACCTACAATTACATAATCCAATTCTTCGTTAAATTCTTCGTCTAATAATTTAACTTTACTGCCCACGGATACTACGTTTTTGCGAGTTTTTTCGTCAATAATTTTAGCCGTGTTGATTTTATTTTCTAATTCAATGATATGACCTTCGATAAAAGCCTGTTCATTTTTTGCATCATCATATTCAGAGTTTTCACTGATGTCGCCATATTCGATAGCTGTTTTAATACGCTGTGCTACTTCAATACGACGAACAGATTTGTAATGAGCTAATTCTTCTTCAAGTTTCTTAAGACCTTCTGCGGTTAACAGTGTTTCTTTAATCTTCTGCCATAATAGGACTCCTCTTCCAATAGTTGTTTAGCTATAAAGAAAAAGTGTCATACACTGACACCTTTGCTTTACATCACATATTTTACGCTTTTACGTAATTTACGTAATATTATAACAATAATTTTACTGCATTGTCAATTTTACTACAGTGCAATTTTACTGCCTTGTCAATTCGGCAGCATACGTGGCAATGGCCTCTTTAAAGGCTGCTTCCGTATATAATGTATTGATTCGATTACGCCATTTAGCCGACTCCGGCAGGCCTTTAATATACCAGCCTGCATGGGTACGAATTTCACGGACACCAAGAGCCGTGCCCTTGTATTTACACAAGAGTTCAAAATGACGCAATAACATGTTCAAACGTTCATGAGCTGTTGGTTTCGGCAACAAAGTACCGTTAGCCAAATACTGATTCACTTCGTTAAAAATCCACGGGTTCCCCTGGGCACCGCGACCGATGAGTACCGCGTCGCAACCTGTTTCATCAAGTAGCGCTTTAGCGGATAAAGCATCCACCACGTCACCGTTCCCCATTACGGGAATCTGCAACGCCTCTTTTACTTCTTTAATATAGGACCAATCGGCATGCCCCATGTACATCTGCTCCCGCGTACGGCCGTGAACAGCTACGGCGGCAACGCCAACCGATTCAATACGCTTTGCAAAATCGAGTACATTCTTGGATGTATCATCCCAACCGAGACGCATCTTAACAGTCACAGGCACCGAAACAGCCTTAACGGCGGCTTCCGCCACACGGGCTGCCAAATCCGGTGTTTTCATAAGAGCTGAACCGTCGCCGGATGATACTACTTTTTAACCGGACAGCCCATATTGATATCCACAATATCGGCACCAGCGCGCTCCACCACTTGCGACGCCAAAGCAATCGCTTCCGGGTCGGAGCCGAAAATTTGCATCGATACGGGATGTTCCACATCCTCCATAAAGAGTAAATCTTTCGTATGCTCATTTTCGTATTTAATGCCCATGGCGCTCACCATTTCGGTGCACACCAAAGCGGCGCCGTGCTCTTTTGCAAGGAGCCGATACGCAATATCGCTGACCCCCGCCATGGGAGCCAGCACAGCCCGACCGGTAATCGGCACATTGCCGATATACCAGGTCGAATTATTTATTTCGTTCATACAACAATCGTAATCCTTCTAGGGTCAACATAGGCTCGATATAATCGATAACGTCCGTTTCCGCATCGATTAAATGAGCCAAACCGCCGGTGGCAATGACCTTTACACCTTCCGGCATTTCTTTTTTCATGCGCGCCACGATGCCTTCCACCTGACCCACATAACCGAAGAGAACACCGGATTGCATGGAGGTTACCGTGCTTTTACAAATAACCTGACCCGGATTTTTCACTTCAATACGAGGCAATTTAGCGGCACGCTGGAAGAGGGCTTCCGCCGAAATCTGCACGCCCGGTGAGATAGCACCGCCGATATAATCGCCGTTTGCCAAAATGGCGCAATAAGTTGTGGCCGTACCAAAATCGATAACGATTAACGGACCGCCGTACTTTTCATAAGCCGACACAGCATTAACAATGCGGTCTGCCCCCACTTCGCGGGGATTATCGTATTTAATGGCCATGCCGGTTTTGGTGCCGGGCCCTACAATAATCGGTTTAACATTAAAATAGCGCAGGCAAACGCGCTCCAATGTAGGCATCAACGGTGGAACTACCGATGAAATAATAATTGCCTCAATGTCGTTGATATTGACTTGGCGATCGTGAAAAAACAAGTTCATCAACAATACGCCATATTCGTCGGTCGTACGGACGCGGTCCGTGGAAATTCGCCAATGACCGACCAATTCTTTCTTTTTATATACGCCGAGTACAATATTGGTGTTACCTACATCAACCACTAATAACATGTTTATGTCAGCCTCCTACTTTATGTGCTGGTCGTATGGACACGTCACCGGCCACCACTCGTTCTACGGAGCCATCAGCACGTTCTATCATAAGATTGCCATCGCGATCAAGGTCGATGGCTTTACCTTCATACGTATTGCCCGGAGCACGTACTTCTACGTCCTGCCCCAAAGTAATACTGAATTCCTTCCATTCTGCCAAAGTGCTGTCAAACCCTTCAGCCAACACTTTATTATACTGCATTTCCATCTCTTGTAAAATAATATTTAATGCCTGTCGGCGATCAACTTCAACGCCTTCCATGGCAAACGATGTCGCTACATCTTTAATAAATTCAGGCAATTCATCCTGTGTACTGCCCGTATTAATGCCGATACCCATGACAATATACGAGATGGCTTCCATGGTACCGTTCATTTCAGTTAAAATACCCACTAATTTACGGCCGTTTACCAAAATATCATTCGGCCATTTAATCCCTGCTGTATTGAGGCCTAAACGGCGGAATGCTTTAATGAGCGCCACCGCCGCCATGAGCGTACATTTTGGAGCATCAATCGGCAAGAAAGAAGGGCGCAATACGATACTGAACCAAAGGCCTTTGCCATATGGTGAAAACCATCCGCGATTTAGACGACCGCGACCGGCTACCTGTTCTTCCGCTACTACTACAGTGCCCTCCGGCGCACCTTCCGTGGCCAATTGACGGGCTGCTGCGTTACTGGATTCAAGACTTGGTACATAGTGATAATTGCGTCCGAATGTTTTTGTCGTCAAAACCGATTCCATTTCAAGGGGACTCATTAAATCGGGCTCATCCACCAAGCGATAACCTTTTTTAGTGAATGATTCAATAGTATACCCTTTTTACGCAAAGCTTCAATATGTTTCCAAATAGCCGTACGCGAAACTTTGCACCGTTCCGACATGCGTTGGCCTGATACAAATTCACCTTTATTCTCACGAAGCAGCTCTAATATTGCATCTCTCATCCTAATTGATGCCTCCTTTATGAAAAAGGGCCGCCTTACCGGCGGCCCTATGCCAATCGGTGTATACCGATTATTATTTGTTTGTGTCAGATGTGTCGCCGTTAGTTGTACCGGAATTTGCCCCTTCAGATTCGGTGGCAATAGCATCAGGAACGATAATTCCCGCTGCTTCCAAGGCACTCTTAGCGCCATTTACTTCCACTGTATTTGGGTCCGTAATAGTTCCGTATTTATACAAGTTCTCGATTTGAGTATGGTCAATTGTTTCTTCTTCCAAGAGCACATTCGCCATATTGTGCAAGAACTCGATATTATCGGATAACAACTGCATTACGTCATTATAGGCTTCCGAAACAATTTTATGCATTTCCGCATCAATTTTTTCGGCTACCGCTTCACCATAGTTGCGTTCATGGCCAAGGCTGCGGCCTAAGAACACCTGTTCCTGATGTTCGCCGAATACGAGTGGTCCCAATTCATCACTCATACCGAGGCGCGTAATCATATGACGAACGATGTTGGTAACTTGCTGTAAATCGCCGGACGCACCGCTACTGATTTCTTTCAATACGAGTGCTTCCGCACAACGACCGCCCAAGGCTACACGGATACGTGCGAGCATCTGGGATTTTGTCATATAATTCTGTTCTTCCACAGGTAACATCATGGTGTAACCGCCGGCACGACCGCGCGGAATAATTGTTACTTTGTGAACCGGATCGGCATCAGGCAACAAATGAGCCACGATGGCATGACCGGATTCATGATATGCCGTCAAACGACGTTCTTTGTCGCTTACTACATGACTGCGACGTTCCGGACCGTAACTTACTTTTTCACTGGCTTCTTCCAAATCGGCCATAGTAACTTGTTTACGATTCTGACGAGCAGCCAACAAAGCAGCTTCATTCAACAAGTTGCTCAAATCGGCACCGGTAAAGCCCGGAGTCTTTTTGGCAATTGTGCGTAAATCCACATCCTCTGCCAACGGTTTGTTGCGAGCATGTACTTTTAAGATAGCTTCACGACCGCGTAAATCAGGTTTATCTACGGTTACCTGACGGTCGAAACGACCCGGACGAAGTAAAGCCGGATCCAAGATATCAGGTCGGTTGGTAGCGGCAATGGTAATAATACCTTCGTTAGCACCGAAACCGTCCATTTCAACGAGTAACTGGTTCAACGTCTGTTCACGTTCATCATGACCGCCGCCGAGACCGGCACCACGTTGACGACCTACCGCATCAATTTCGTCGATGAAAATGATACAAGGCGCATTCTTCTTAGCTTGTCCGAAAAGGTCACGTACACGAGAGGCACCGACACCAACGAACATTTCTACGAAGTCGGAACCACTGATGCTGAAGAACGGTACGCCCGCTTCCCCGGCTACGGCACGAGCCAATAAAGTTTTACCTGTGCCCGGAGGTCCGAATAAAAGAACACCTTTAGGGATTTTCGCGCCGATAGCATTAAATTTGCCCGGATTGCGCAAGAATTCTACAACTTCTTCCAATTCCTGTTTAGCTTCATCCGCACCGGCTACATCTTTGAAGGTTACGTTAACCTTGCCTTCGCCCTGCATTTTAGCACGACTTTTTGCCAAAGTTCATAACGCGACCGCCACTGCCCTGCGTCTGCTGCATGATAAAGAACCAAACACCAATCAACAAGAAGATTGGCAATACAGAGCTCAATAAGCCCATCCACCAGGAAGGTTGTTCCGGTGGTTTTGCAGTGATTTGTACTTCATTTGTAGTCAGCTGATTCATTAAAGTAGGATCAGTCGGAGCATAGGTACTGAACTCCGTACCGTTCTTAAGCTTACCAACAATGGCATGGTTATCCGTAATGGTAATACTGTCTACTTTCTTCTGCGTTACATACTGTAAAAAGCTGGTGTAACTAATCTCTGACTTTGCCGTATTTGTACTGGAAAACGAATTGATAACTGTAGCCGCTGCCACAATAATCAAAATGTACAACAGTGCATTTTCATAAAACGACCCAATCTATTACCCCTTTCAAAATGTCTCAATATGATTTATTTATCATCACTATATCGAAAAAATATATTCTGACAAACATATTACCATATTTTAGGTTAACATACAATGCATTTGTAATTTATATTGATTATTGTCTATATTTATTTTGATGTGTATACTTCTTCTTTAAGTACGCCGATATATGGCAAATTACGGAATCTTTCAGCGTAATCCAAGCCGTAACCGACTACGAAATAATCAGGAATCACAAAGCCCTGATAATCTACGTGCACGTCTACCGTGCGGCGATCCGGTTTGTTCAGTAACGCTACCAAACGAACGCTTTTAGCGTTACGGGATTTTAAGTTTTCCAATAAATAGTGAAGTGTATTGCCTGTATCTACAATATCTTCAACAACAATGACATGCTTGCCTTCTACCGGTTTGTCCAAGTCTTTCATAATGCGCACTACACCGCTGCTTACGGTGCTGTTGCCATAGCTGGAGCAAGAGATAAAATCTAATGCTACATTGCTCATGACTGACACGTGCCAAATCGGCAAAGAATACTACGGCCCCTTTTAATACGCACACGAGAACTACGTCCTCGCCTTTATAATCAGCAGAAATCTGTTTGCCCAGTTCGGCAACCCGTTCCCGCAAGGCTTCTTCAGTGATTAATACTTCCTTAATGGAATCTAACATTTACTTTTCCTCCTCGATAGAACAAGCCCAATATTCACTCGTTTGCTCATCCCACACAATTGTGGTCGTCTTCGGCTGCACTTTTGAAAAAACTACCTTATCACCGCATACAAACCATAAAGCATCCCGCTCCTCAGTCGGCACTTTACGATCTATGAGCCAGTCTTTCAGCTTTTTATGGCCCCATATACGACCGTCGCGACGCGTCAACACTATACGGTCACCGGCCTTACGCTGTCGAATTTCAGGGCCCTTAGCTGCCAATCGGCGCGGAATTAACAGATTCTCTCCGTTTTTTAAAGGCATCGGCTCCACCGCCGGCCCTGCCCATGTAAGTGCTCGTAATTCCCTTATGCGATATTGAGTCATTTTCAAATCAAATGCTACTAAACGTCCAATTTGTATTATATCATATTGCGCCGCAACCTTCACCTGTGAACACATAAATTGTTTTCTTTTTTGCCCTTTACCACTTGTCTGAGTTCGGCTACATGAGCACCGGAGAAAGTATTTTTTATGTCAAAAAGACCAAACACATATCGCCACAAACGATAAAATAAAGCATCCGGCAAAGCGGCCACTTCATTTCGCTTTAACTCTATATACGGCGTGCCCGATTCTTTTTGGTACACACAATGCACAATTCGTTAAATTTTCGCTTTGCTTCAGCGGTCAAAAAAGCCTCATCCTGCCCCATATGCTCACCTAACCGAGCCAATGTTGCCACAATATTAGGATTAAACTCTTTTAATAAAGGCAGCACTTCCAGTCTCAAACGGTTGCGCATATAAATAGGCTCGTCATTTGTCTTGTCGTGAGCAAAGGGCAACACCAATGCCTTCACATACGCTAAAATCTCTTCTTTCGTAACGCCTAAGAAGGGGCGCCAAAGATCGTCCGCGATTACTTGCATGCCGGTGAGCCCGGCCGTACCGCTGCCGCGAATGAGATGAGCCAAAATAGTTTCCGCCTGGTCGTTTTCATGATGAGCCGTGGCAATATAATCGTAACCTTCAGCTTGGCAAATGCTTCTGAAAAACTCATAGCGCAAACGGCGACCGGTCGTTTCGACAGATTCACCGGATTGCTCGGCCGCCGCGACTGCATCAATAGTGAGGGGATAGAACGGTAAGTCATGGGCCTTCGCATAATGCGCTACCATAGCCAGCTCGGCTTTACTTTCAACTCGCAAGGAATGGTCTACACAGGCCACACCGATTGCGAGAGCCGCCTCAGTGCCCTCACCTTTAGTAGCCATAAGCCAATGCAAAAGCGCCATCGAATCGGGCCCGCCGGAACAAGCTACCAGTACTTTACTGTCTGGTGGCACCGTACCATGCTTTTGGGCAAAGGCTGCTACTTTATTTTCAAAGGATGCAATAATAAGCTCCTTCTTTTCAATGTTAACCATGTGTCCACCTCCCTTCTCACTATCTTTTCAGCACTATATATTTATTTCACCAAATGTTGTTGCATTCCTTCCATGCCGTCTCGTTCACTCACGATAACATGAGGAATTTCGTGCCAATCCATGAAGGATGTTAAAATTTCGGCGCCGGCCACAATAATATCCGCTCTGGTACGGTAAGCCCGGTACCTGTAACCGCTCTTCCGGCGTCATATAACGAAGTTCCAAAAATCATGCCTTCAATAACGGCACGCGTCAACTGATGCCCCTGAATGAGGCCCGGATTATATTCCGTCATTTTAAGATGCATAGCCGCCAAGGTCGTAGCCGTGCCGCCTACAGCAATGAACTCGCCAAAAGGTCCTTCGATTGGCAACGGATCAAACCAAGGCCGCGTCTCCTGCCACACTTCCTGAGGACCTTCATCGGAACGTTCTTTGAGACGTACCGCTCCAATCGGGTAAGAACGATTCCAGTAGGCCCCTTCGGCTGTACCGAGCGCGATTTCCGTACTGCCCCCGCCGATATCGATTAAACCGAAATGGCGTTCATCACCGGGGAATGAGCTTATAGCGCCGGCAAATCCGAGAGCCGCCTCTTCTTCACCGGTAATCACATTCGGCTCCATCGGACAAACTTTAACCGCCTCTGCCATGAATGCCTCACCGTTAGAAGCTTCACGCACGGCACTGGTGGCCACCCTACTACACGAGTAGCGCCATAACTTCCGATTAGCCCTTGGATTTCTTTTAGCGCATCCAAACTACGCGTCATAGCCTCTTCGGTCAATTGACCATCTGCCGCTCTTTTACCGAGGCGCGTAGTCCAAAGGCGTTTCGGCTCATTGTGCCACTCTTTACCGTCATAGGTGCCGAGCAACAAACGTAACGAATTGGAGCCTAAATCAACGATTGCCGCTTTTACTGTTGTATCTGCCATAGTTTTCCTCCAAAATATACCGGAACTATAAGTTAATCATCAATCATCAATCATCAATCACAATCACAATCACAATTAAAATCACAATCACAATTAAAATATAATGCCAACCGGACTATAAATAAAAAGATGATGCGAAGCTTCGCATCATCTCACTGTTTAATCTCTGCGACCTCCACGACCGCCACGTTTGGATTCGGTATTTCGTTTTAAATCCGTCAATCGTTCTTCGCTGTCTTTTAAGAAACGACTCATTTTATCTTCAAAGGACATACCGCCGCTTTTGCGTTCAAAAGAATTACGGCGATTACCATCGTGAGCACTGCGAGCATGCCCGTCATGCTGGCGTGGGCGGAACTCGCGTTCTCTAGGTTCACGATTCTCAGTCTTTGGCGCTCTTGGCGCAGCTTCCGGTTTAGGTAATGTTTGCTTAATCGATAAGCTAATCTTACCTTTTTCATCCACACTCAAAACTTTAACCTTAACTGTGTCTGCTTCTTTAATAAAATCCGAAATATTTTCCACATATTCATTCGCAACTTCTGAAATGTGCACCAAACCCGTTTGTTTGTTACCTAAGTCCACAAACGCACCAAATTTCGTGATCCCCGTAACAGTGCCTTCAAGAACACTACCTACTTCAATGGCCATGCTAACCCAATGTCCTCCTAAAATTACTAAAAACGTTGTGCCGTAATACATGCACACTAGTTTAATTATATAGGGCTTTGAAAAACCTTGTCAACTGATATTTAACGAATGTACAACTTACATAAGAATAAATTATAGCCCCGTAAAAATGCCGTAAATACACTGCTCGCGTACCGATTTTTCAGTTTCCTATTTCACATACGGTACTTCGCCCGGTTTTACCAAACCCAATTCATCCCGTGCTACTCCTTCAATCTCTTTTGGATCCTGAAGACGCTGTTTATCCTGTTCCAGTGCTTCATTGCTCTTCTTCAATTCTTCGATTTGAAGTTGTAACTGATGCTGCTGTTGTTTGATAACATAAATATCATACATCGTGCGCAAAATAAAGATAAGACCCAACGCAAGTATAATGATTTGTGCCCACATTATAATTTTATTACGTTTCGGTCGTTCCCTATGGCCCGCACGAGGGCCTTTTTTTATCTCCTCTGCCATATTCTAGTCCTCATCGTCACGTACTGCTTGAATGAGCCTATTATAACATCAATATCGAAACTCATCAATGAATCATTACCTTCATGTCAGCCAAATAAATTTACCCATTTATTCGCTGCCGTGGTCTAGTGATTTCACCGCTTGAGTATGCCCATATTCCTTACAATTATGCTTCGTCCAATTCTTTTATTCTGTCCCCAATAGCCTGCCCCTGAAAAATAAAGTTGGGATACAATTCACTGAGCGGCACTAAAACAAACGCCCTGTCCCACAAATAAGGATGAGGAATCGTCAGTGTTTCACTTTGCACCTCTATGAGGCGTCCGTCTTCTTTTTCAGCCCACACGATATCGAGATCAAGTGTACGGGGCCCCCAATGAACCAATCGTTCCCGGCCGGCCGCTTTTTCAAGCGCCTGCATCACCTGCAGCATGGCTTCCGGCACCAAAGTAGTCACAACTTTACAGGCTCCGTTTAAAAACGGCCCCTGATTCGTGTTACCCCAAGGCGCCGTTTCCAGCCATTTGGATGGCGTCACCGACTCAATATTTTCATGACGCCGCAAACCCTCAATGGCATTGGCCAAATATTGCTCACGGTCACCTAAATTAGATCCCAAACTGAGATAATAGATATATTTCATCAAAAAGTCTCACCTACATTTGACCTCGCGTAATGGTAATTTCCGCATAATCCAGCATGCCCGGAATCGGCACGGCCGGTTTACGAATGGCCACAGCGAGACCGATAATGCCGCGATAATTATTCCATAATTCATCGGCAATCAAAGTACCCACTTTTCCAATAATTTCTGCGGTTCCCCCGTCACGACACGTTCCACCGTATTATATACCTCTACATAATTAATGGAATCCGCCAAATCGTCGGACTGACCGGCTTTAGTCAAATCGATTAAAATCGTTACATCCACAAAAAAACGCTGGCCCTGACTGTTTTCCGATTCCAAGTTCCCATGATACCCGAAAAGCCCATATTTTTTAAAAACAATCTTATCCATTAGAACTCTCCTCTCAGCAAGGCATCCGCTACGGTCAATGCTTTTTTGTGCATATCTACATTGTGCACGCGCACCATATCTATCCCCTGAATTAAGCCCGTAATACAAGCGGCCACAGTGCCCTCGTCACGTTGATCCGGCGGGCAATCATTGAGCATGGCCCCGATAAAACCCTTACGACTCGGCGCCAACAAAACAGGGTATTCATAGGCCGTCAATTCGCCGAGACGCTGCATAACCTCAATATTCTGCTCGCCGTTTGCAAAAACAACCGATGCCCGGATCAAGCCAAATGTTCTGCGGTAAAATTCCTTCTTTTAAGGCAATGTCCACAGACGCAAAGAAAAAGGCTTTCATGTCTTCGATGATATCGCCGTAATTCGTATCGTTCTGGTTGTGCATGATGATAACCGGCACCTTGTGTTTAGCCGCTACGGCCGCAATATCGGGGTCGTAACGAAGACCCCAAATATCGTTGAGGATATGAGCCCCATGGGACAGTGCATAATCCGCCGTTTCCGCCCGATAGGTATCAATGGAAATCGGCACCTTGGTGGCTTCCAATACAGGACCCAAGAGCGCCTCCATACGGCTGATTTCTTCTGCCACCGAAATATGCGTATGACCGGGACGGGTCGATTCTACGCCAAGGTCGATTAAATCGGCGCCCTGCATTTCCATTTCACGAGCATGCGCGATAGCCGCTGTCGGTGTATTATATTTGCCACCGTCGGAGAATGAATCGGGGGTTCCGTTTAAAATTCCCATAATCAAGGTACTGTTATTGAGCACCAACGTTCTACCGTCGTCCCATTTATAACTGCGTCGTTTGAACATCCGTTGAACCTCCTAAAATAGTCAAAGCTTCTTCCCGAAGCTGTCCCGTCCGGCTTAACACGCCGCGACATTCCATGGTTACAACGGCCGTTCCTTGTTGCAACTCGCCTTTAATAAGCATACACAAATGTGTTGCTTTAATGCGTACCATCACGCCTTCCGCTTCCAAATCCGTCTCCAAAGCCGTCGCAATCTCACGAGTCATGCGCTCCTGGAGCTGCGGCCGATGGGCAAACAAGTTCACCAAATCACTGAGCTTACTGAGCCCTGCTACACGACCATCCTTCGGTTGGTAAATAAATATCGGCAGTGCCGAAAAAAGGCATCAAATGATGTTCACATACAGAATAGAAAGGAATATTCGTTACCGCTACCAAGCCTTTGTACTCGGTAGGGAAAATATCGCCCCAAATCTCAGCGCTGGACTTATTCATGCCGGCAAACAACTCTTCATATAAACCGGCCACCCGTTGCGGCGTTTTCTCCATATCAGCCGCTTTTAAATCAATGCCCAAGGCTGTTAAAAACTGTGCAACACCCTCGCTAGCCTGTTCTTTCATGACAAGACCTCCTATACGATTTTAGTCGTCCACGATTCCACGTTCCACTCATCGGTAATCCAAGAGCGATAAAACTCCGGCTCATGGCTGACTACCAAAATCGTTCCTTTAAAACGACGTAACGCATCGGCCAATTCTTCCTTGGCGGCTACGTCCAAATGATTCGTCGGTTCGTCCAAAACCAACACATTGTACGGCTCCTGCATCAATTTGCAGAGTCGTACTTTTGCATTTTCACCGCCCGACAAGACGCGCATCTGACTTGTAATGTGCTCGTTGGTTAGCCCGCAACGAGCCAATGCTGCCCGTACTTCCGCATTCGTCATGGCCGGATATGCATTCCAAATATAATCAAGTGCTGTCATATCATTATGAGCACTGTCTTCCTGTTCAAAATAGCCCACTTGTAAAAAGTCGCCTCGTTCCACCTCACCGGCAAAGGGTTTGATTAACCCCAACAATGTTTTGAGAAGCGTTGTTTTGCCGAGACCATTCACACCGCGTACGGCAATTTTCTGGTTTCGTTCAAGCACCACATCCACCGGTTTAGTCAAGGCCGAATCATAACCAAGCACCAAATCTTTGGCGCTTACTACGAAGCGGCTAGGCGTACGGCCTTCTTTAAAACCAAAGGACACTTCCAAATGAACCTTCGGTTTGTCCAAAATCTCCATTTTCTCTAAGCGCTTAGCCCTGGAATTGGCCATGCCGCGCGTCGCCACGCGAGCCTTATTACGCTGAATGAAGTCTTCCATGCGGGCAATTTCCTGTTGCTGCCGCTCATAGGCTTTCACCGCTTGCGCACGCTGCACTTCATAAGCTGCAAGGAACTGTTCGTAGTTCCCCGTATACGCGTCAACTGCGCCTGTTCGATGTGATAAATCACATTGACTACGGAATTTAAGAACTCCATATCATGAGAGATGAGGATAAAGGCGTTTTCATAATTTTGCAAATAATTCTTAAGCCACTCAATATGCTCCACGTCCAAATAGTTGGTCGGTTCATCCAAGAGCAATATGGTCGGTTTTTGCAATAAGAGCTTCGTCAATAATACCTTCGTACGCTGACCGCCGCTCAATTCGTTAACGAGACGGTCGAGACCGATGTCTACAAGCCCGAGGCCCTGCGCCGTGCGCTCGATGGTGGCATCGATTTCGTAAAACCGCGGTGCTCCAACTCTTCCTGCCACTCACCGGTTTTCTCCAAGAGCTCATTCATGCGCGCTTCGTCACAGTCCGTCATCTCCATGTAAGCGGCCTGTAACTCTTTATCCAATTCAAATAAATCGCTGAACGCATCGCGTAGCACGTCGCGTATAGTCTGCCCTTCGGCCAATACGCTATGCTGATCCAAATAACCTACGGTACCCTTATTGGACCATTGCACCGTGCCTTCATCAGGCAAAATTTTACCGGTTATAATACTTAAAAACGTAGACTTACCTTCGCCATTAGCGCCGATTAAGCCAACATGTTCACCTTTTAATAGTCGAAACGACGCATCATCCAAAATTTGACGGGCGCCGAAGCCATGCGTCACATGTGACACCGTTAGTACACTCATCAGTCATCTCCCAACCGCTCATCTAATGTAAAAGCCGTCTCTAAAAAAGACGGCTTAATTTAACCATATATATTATACCCTTATTTTACAGCTCTGTCAAAATCGCGACCATACTGCCACCAATGGCGTAGTGCGGTAAGCGCCATAATATGCGCCCCTTTTTGAATCATAGCGAGCCCCTCCGGTGAACCGGCGCGGGCCGCAAATTCCGGTGTATGAAGACCCATGTTTTCACCGATGGCCAAAGTCAATTGTACCGTCGGTGCCACATGGGACACATTGCCCATGTCGGTGCTTCCTTCCGCCACATCATTGGGAAGCATCGTCGGTGTGGCGCCCCACTCCGTCATGACCTGTTGCGCTAAATCACGCCAAGTTCGGTCTTCGCGCAAGTCTTTAAACAGCGGTTCATAGTGGCGAAGCTTAACTTCGGCACCTTTCGCTTTGGCAATTTCAAGGGCCTTAGCTTTTACGGTTGGCAAAACAATCTCTTCTAAAAACTCCACCGTATGGGCTCTGACGGTCATGTGTAATACAGCTTCAGCGGGAATCATGTTCGGCGCTTCACCCGCTTCGGTGAAGATTTGACCGATAACCACTTCATCGCCCCACTGCGCTTTTAGCTCATTCACCGCAGCATATAAAGCAACCGCACAATCCAAGGCATTAATACCCCTGTCTTCTAAATCCGCCACATGAGCGGAACGACCGATAAATTTCACTTCCAACGGGTGACTGGCCAAAGAAGAACCGCCCAGCTCATTTACATCCGCCGGATGTGTCAACAAAGCACCGGCATAGCCGTTAAATACGCCTGCATCGGCCATAAAGACTTTGCCCCCTACGGTCTCTTCGGCGGGACAACCGAAGAAGGTGGTCAATGCTTCCGGTACAGCCGCCGCAAAACCGATGGCCGCCCCGATGCTCATGGCCGCAATCAAATTATGACCGCAGCCGTGACCAAGCCCCGGCAAGGCATCATATTCACCGAGAAAAGCCATTTTATAGGCACTGTCCGAATTCCCTTTATCCGCTTTAAGGGATGTGGCAAGCTCCGGAATGCGGCCGTCACTGACGTCCGTCTTTACTCTGAAATTCCGGTCAGCCAAAAACTTCGTAATAGCAGCCACCGCTTTATGTTCCGTAAGACCTACTTCGGGATTGGCATGTAAATAAGCGGACAAATCGATAAGCGCCTGCTCTATGTTCTGAATGGCTTCGTGAAGGCAAGCTTCACGAGCTGCCAAAGAACCATCATTAGGCAGCTCCGCCACAGCGTTAGCAACCTTTGAATCAGCAATATGGTTCCCCTCCGTTAAATTGGCAATAGGATTCCCCTCCGACAATGCATCAACAGAGTCGGTTGGCTCCGTCATCGGATCCTTTACAAACGAATGCCCCTCACAATAAGGAAACAGCACCAATGTATTGGAAATAGCTCTGAAACTTACATAGCTTCCCAGCGGCAAAGCCTGATGAGGCGTGCCGTGACCGGTTGGTACATAGCAGACAAAAGGTTCCGGTGCATCTTGCGATCGTTCAGCCATCATGTAATCCAATACATGAGCGCCGATTTCATAATCCGGCTCGTCTTCGTCTTCACAGTTTGTAAACGTACCGAGAGCCACCCCTTTAACGCGACTCAGAACGCCTTGACGGCGCAATTGCTGGAGCATTCTATCTATTTTATAAGGCGGTTCACCAATATCCTCCAACAGTAAAATGGCATCGTCCCAATCTTCAAGGGCCGGTGCATAAGGAGTACCGCCTAAGCTGCAAAGAATGGCTAAATTACCACCCATGAGCCTGCCTTCTTCCATATTGGCACCGATAAAGCCCCGTGGCGGCGCCAATAAGGGCTCGATTACGGAAGTTTTACCCTCAAGCAAATCAAATAAGTGAGCTACATCGTTTTCACGCCCCGGTTTTAACCAATCTACGCCCATCGGTCCGTGATAGGTGACCAAACGGCTGTAGCGACCGATGGCCGTATGTAACGCCGTACAATCGCTATACCCCACAAAAGGCTTTTGCCCCTTGCGAATGCCTTCATAATCCAATAAATCCAAATAACGCACTGTGCCGTAACCGCCACGCAAGGCAATTACCGCATCACAATCGGAGTCCGTCATAAAGGTATTAAATTCCGCGGCCTGTTCCTCCGGCGTACCGCCATAGAGACCGTGACGATAACAGGACGCCCCGAATACAGCCTTATACCCCCTGGCTTCAACCAAAGCCTTCAACGCGTCCAGATTTTCTTCCGTTGCCGAGGCCGGCGCCGTAAAGGCCAATGTCATGCCCGGTTGTAACCGTTTTGGCAAAATCCAATCCATCAGTACTTCTCCTATCCACTACTCATTGAATATAGCCAATGCATTTAATCATTGGCTATACTCGTTATCTATACACTTTCACTTATTTACGAAACGCGTGTTTAAACTCTATGGTCCCCAAGCTTGACCAATAGTACCCGCCCACTGTATCACGTGCCACATACGGCGTGGTAGTGAAATAAATCGGCATAACCACAGTGTCATCAAAAATCATAGCTTCTGCTTCATGCATAAGTTCGTTACGCAGTTTCACATCCGTCGTATTGTGAATTCGCTCTATCAAAGCATTATACGCTTCACTGTGATATTGCGCATCATTGGCGGAATCATAGAACACATCGAGGAACGTCTGCGGATCCGCATAGTCACCAATCCACGACGCCCGTGCACCTGATAATGCCCTTCTTCACGGTTCGCCATGAACACCTTCGTTTCCTGATTCTGAAGTTCCACCGTAGCCCCCAGCTCATTTTTCCAAATAGCCTGTACCGCTTCGGCAATGGCCTTATGCATTTCATTAGTATTATACAAAATCGTCACCGGTGGCAACGGTTTATTCGGTCCGTAACCGGCTTCGGCCAAAAGTTTCTTCGCTTCCGCCACATTATAGGCTACCAAATTGCCCCCTTCGGCTCTAAAATCCTGATTCGTCGCTTCATCAGTCAGTCCCGGCGGCACAAAAGCGTAAGCCGGCGTTTTACCGCCATGCACAATGGTATCTACAATTACTTTGCGGTCGATGACCACGGAAAACGCCTTGCGCACCAATGGATTATCAAACGGCGGAGCCGTTACGTTAAACACATAATAATAGGTCCCCAAGGACGGCGCCACTTTGAAAAGACCAAGCTTCGTCAAACGCTCCTGATCGGCCACGGGCGGCTCTACCATGATATCTACGGCGCCCCCTTCAGCAAGGGTAAGACGGGTGCTTTGAGATTCACTGATAGGCCATTCCATGCCTTTTAACTTAACGGAAGCAGCATCCCAATATTTATCGTTTTTAACAAACTGCAATTCTGCACTGTGTTGCCATTTCACCAGTTTAAACGGTCCGTTGCCGATAAGCGTAGCCGCCGACGTAGCCCAAGTATCAGGTGCCTGCGATACGATGTCTTCACGTACCGGATAGTACGCGTGAAAAGCCGTCAACCCCAAGAAATACGGTGTCGGCGATTCCAAGGTCACCAACAAGGTATGATCGTCAACAGCCTTAACGCCTACATCTTCGGCCTTCGCTTTTTCCGTATTATAAGCTTCGCCGTTTTTCAAAACATAGAGCATAAACGCATTGTTAGCCGCTACTTCGGGATTTAACGCCCGTTTCCACGCATACTCAAAATCATGAGCCGTTACGGGCTTGCCATCGGACCAGGTAGCTTCGGGACGAAGATAGAAAATATAGGTCAACCCATCCGGTGAAATTGTCCACGACTTGGCCACCGCCGGTTCCGGTACATCTTTAGCATTTAATCGGGTAAGGCCTTCAAACACGGCCAGCTCCACGGAAGACTCCGGCAAGGTTGACGATTTAGCCGGGTCCAAAGTGGACGGTTCCTGCTCCAAGGCATAGCGCAAGGTGTCCGGCGGAATCGCCTCGCCGCTGCGACTGCACCCCGTCATGAGTACCAGCCCCATTATAGTATAAGCAATACACTGTACATCACATATCGTTTCATACGCGACTCCTTATGTGCCGATTAAGGCAATTTATTTTCTAAAAACTCTTTAATACAGCGGCCCATTCGTGCCCCAACAGTATGCCTTCCGTGTTGGGCACCTTCGAAATAAACACAATGATACCGAAGGTACCTTTAACGAGGGGCAACAAACCGCCATCATGTTCCACATCGTCGAGAACGCCCGTTTTATGGTGAAACACCACGTCTTCTCCCCAGTAAAACGGCAGCTTATCGCGAAACTGCTGACGGCCCAGTAGTTGCCACATTTCGTGACCTAAAGGCCCCGATTCACGCTGAACGTAAATGTACTCATATAAAGTCATGAGGTCCAAGACGGTCATAACATTTTCACGGCCCTCCGCTCGTGCCTTGCTGTCCATCATATAGCGCTTAAGACGCGTAGCCTGTAGGCCTATAGACTCAGCGAATTCGTTAACCGTCGCCATGCCGAGTTTTTTAATCAACAAATTGGTCGCCCAATTATCGCTAAGTACCATCATGAGTCGGCACAGTTCCAAATAGGAAAAACGATGGTTTAAATCGAGTTCCTGCAGGGCCCCGCCACCCAAAAACGCGTGGCGACTCTTTAAGACTCATGGTCATATCCAAAGCTAAATCGCCGTCTGCCACTTTTTTTAAACAAAGCGGCCATAATAAGCACTTTAATCATACTGGCGCTGGCATGAACCATCGTAATACCGCGACCGGCAATTTCAGCCATATCTTTTTCATCATCAAGACGGGCCACCAAATAGGAAATTTCCCCGTCCGGTGCCATGTCCTGAATTAATTCATCCAACTCTATGCCAAGCCCTTTGCCGGCAAGAATTTTTTCCATACTAAAAACCTCCTAACGCCGCCAACAGGCTACCTTGCGCCCTTCACGCATAACGAGCGGCGGTTTGGCTTCCTTGCATTGACTTGTCACTTCCGGGCAACGCGATGCAAAAGGACAGCCTGTAATATTAGCCAGCGGGCTCGGTACTTCACCGGCCAGCACCGGTCCGATACTCATATGCGGCGCCAACGGCGCATTTAACTGAATCAAGGCCTGTGTATACGGGTGGAGCGGGTTTTCATAAACGGCCTTCGTCGGCCCTTCTTCCACCACAGCGCCCAAATACATAACCGCAATCCGCTGACTGATATAACGAACCATGTTCAAATCATGGGAAATGAATACGTAACTGATACGGCGCTCCGCCTGCAAGTGCTCCAGAAGCGACACAATTTGTACCTGAATAGACACGTCCAAGGCGGAAATCGGTTCATCGCAGATTATACACTGCGGCTCACTGATAAGGGCTCGACCGATGCCGATACGCTGACGCTGGCCGCCACTGAATTCGTGCGGATATCGTTCGCCCTGCGCCTTTGTGAGTCCCACCTGTTCCAAGACGGCATCCACTTTCGCTAATTTGTCGGCTTCACTGAGCGACACATGACCGGTAGTCCGCACCGTTAACGGTTCCAAGAGGCTTTGCCGCACCGTCATACGCGGATTCAAGGACGCATAGGGATCCTGGAACACCATTTGAATATGCTGCAATACATGTTCTTGATCGGCGGGACTCTCAATTTCACGGCCCGCCACAACAATGCGGCCCGATGTTTTCGGATAGAGGCCCATGAGCGTACGCCCGAAAGTGGATTTACCGCAGCCCGATTCCCCTACCAGGCCTAATGTTTCGCCTTCAGCCTGTGACAGCGACACACCTTCAACGCGCGCACCAATTGACTATTTTGTTTAAAAAACCGCGTCGAACGGTAAAATGCTTCGTTAAATCATGGGTTTCCCAAATATTCATGACTTCACCGTCCCTTCTGCGTTGGTATTATTTGTCGCCCCAAGAGGCGCCGTTGCAGTCGCCGGCTCGCCCTCAACTGATTGCCCTTCGGCATCATTCGCAGCGGCTAAGCGATTACAATAAGCATCACATTTCTCCAGTAATTCGCCCGACACCGTAGGACACGGCGTAATTTTAGCCTTAGCCAGCCAACAGCGTAAATTATTTTCCAATCGTGGCATTTCCCGGGCGCAAATTCGCATTGCTTTAGGACAACGGGGATGGAAAGAACACCCCATCGGCAAACTGTATAAATCCGGCGGCTGACCGCCGATAGCCTGCAATTTAGTCGTGGCCATAGTCGGCAGTGATTGTAAAAGGCCTTGTAAATACGGATGACGCGGATTTCCCAATAAAGCTTCCACCGTACCTTCTTCCACAATCTGACCGGCATACATAACGGCCATACGGTCACACATTTGAGCAATGACCCGCAAATTATGGGAAATAATAATAAGCCCCATGTGTTCCGTTTTTATTAACTCTTTTAGAAGCAATAAAATTTGTGCCTCCGTCGTCACATCGAGGGCCGTCGTCGGCTCATCGGCCAGTAATAGGCGCGGCTTGCCCGCTAAGGCCATGGCAATGACAACACGTTGCCGCATGCCGCCACTAAGTTCATGGGGATACTGTGCTAAACGGCGGTCCGGATCGGAAATGCCTACTTTTTGGAGTAATGCTGCCGCTTCCGCCTTCACATCGCCCAAAGTTTCCCCGCTTCGTTTGGCCCGTAACTTAATAGATTCAATCAGCTGCGTGCCGACAGATAAAATAGGATTCAGCGCCGTCATAGGATCTTGAAACACCATAGCTACAGAAGAGCCACGCAAATGGCGCCATGACGCTTCACCGAAATCTTTACAATCCGTATCGGCCACTTGAAGCGCCTCGGCCTTCACCGTAGTAATATCTCGCGGCAATAAGCCCATTAAAGCCTGTACCGTAACAGACTTACCGCACCCCGATTCACCTACGATGCCCAGCACTTCCCCGGCCTCTAACTTAAGCGATACATCGCGTACAACCTCTACATCACCGGCAAAGGTATGAAAGGTTACGCGTAAATTTTCCATAGTAACTAAACTCATCGTTTCACCTCTCCTTCGGATCCAAGGCATTACGAAGGCCGTCCCCAAAGAATGTAAAGCCAAGCATGGTAATGGCAATGGCCAAGGCCGGCGCCACCAATTGGAACGGATAGGAACGAATGGAGTTAATCCCTTCCGCCGCAAGCACCCCCCAGCTCGCCATAGGGGCACTGACACCGAGACCGATAAAGCTTAAAAAGGCTTCCGTAAAAATGGCTTCCGGAATGGCCAAGGTCATAGTAATGATGATCGGTCCCACACAGTTCGGCAACATATGACGGAATAAAATACGCGACGCCGGCACGCCCATAGAACGCGCTGCGAGCACATATTCTTCATTCTTTAGCGTCACAATGCGGCTGCGCACAATACGCGCCATAGTGAGCCAATACGCGATACCAAGGGCGATAAATATGGAGGTTAAACCCGGCGATAAGACCACCATGAGCAAAATTACATATAATAACAGCGGAATACCGTACAAAATATCTACAAAACTCATCATGAGTCTGTCTACTTTGCCGCCGAAGAAGCCCGCTACGCCGCCGTAAATAACGCCGATAGCGAGGTTAATAGCGGCTGCCACAAAACCGACAGCCAAGGAAATACGAGCGCCATACACAACGCGCACATATAAATCACGGCCCAGCGTATCGGTACCGAACCAATGCGCCGCTGACGGTGCCTGATTGGCTTCCGCCAGATTCTGATCCGCATAGGTATACGGCGATAACCACGGCCCTACGATAGCCAGTAACAACATGCATATAATAATGAACAGCCCAAAGAGAGCCAATTTATTTTCTTTTAAGCGATGCCACGCATTGGGACGCGGACGATACACCACTTCGGCGGTCACATCGGCCGTCGTGCCATGAGCACGCAACGGCAAGAAATCGTCGGTCAGCTTCATGACTCATCCTCCTCTTCCATAGTAACGCGCGGATCTACGAATGGATACAATAAATCCACCAACAGGTTAAAACCTACTACGAGAGCACTGTAGAAAATGGTAACCCCTAAAATAACCGTATAGTCGCGATTATAGATGGATGTTACGAAATACTTCCCAAGCCCCGGAATGGCGAAAATTGTTTCTACGATAAAACTACCCGTAAGCAGCGCCGCCGCCAGCGGCCCCAAATAAGTCAAAACAGGTAAGATAGCATTTCCTATGGCATGTTTCATAATAACATCCCAATTGGCTAAGCCTTTGGCCCGTGCCGTTTTAATGTACTCCTGCTGCATGACGTCGAGCATGGTGGAGCGGGTAAGTCGGGCAATAAACGCCATCGGCTGTGCCCCCAAGGTCAAAATCGGCAACACCATATAGGCCGGTCCCTTCCACAGCGCCACCGGAAAAATCGGCCACACAAAGCCCAACCAATATACCAGAAGTGCCCCGATGATAAAGGTAGGCACGGAAATTCCCAAGGTAGATCCGAAGGTTATGATATAGTCCAGCCATGTGTTCGGCTTCAACGCACTGCCGATACCGGCCGCCACGCCGCCAATTACGGCAAACACCAAGGCGCCAAGGCCCAGCTGTGCCGACACGGGGAACGACTCGCCAATAATATCATTGACGGAACGGCCCAAGTACTTATAGGACGGTCCCAAATCAAACTGCACCACATGCTTCATATAATCTGTGTACTGAACCCAAACCGGATCATTCAAATGATAGGTTGCTTCAATGGTCGCCTTAATCTGAGGCGGCAATTTCTTTTCTTCCGTAAACGGTCCGCCCGGGATGGCATGCATGAGCATAAAGGTAATCGTAATTATGGCCCACATAACAACCACGGCTCCGATGAGACGTTTAAATAAATAGGTACCCACCAATCATCACACTCCTTAGTTGATAATTTTTATATATATATTATACACGAGTCGTGGTCATTTGCGATGCAGTAATTCTCAATTTAGTACATGTGTTCTGTATACATCTTTCCATCTGTCCTATCAAAAATATAAATTCTGTATATTTACATATGACACATATTTTTTTAAAATGTTATTCATACAAACGAAATCAAACGTGCTTGCCCTTTGGTAAGCCTATTTTTAGAAAAGAGGTATGTTTATGAATCCAGTTCCGGTAGTCCTTTCCATTCAAGATATGAGCTCCATTGGTCGTTGTTCCCTTACGGTAGCCATGCCGCTCCTCAGCGCCTTCGGCTCCCAAGCGGTACCGTTCCCAACGGCTTTACTGTGCAACCACTTGGAATACCCAACTATGAAATGGTCGACTTCTCCGAACATCTTCGTCCGTTCATGGATTGCTGGGAAAAAACGGCATCACCTTTGATGCCATTCAGAGCGGTTTCCTCGCTTCCCCGGAACAAATCCACATCGTAATCGAAGCGATTGAACGCTTTGGCCAAGATAAACCAATCATCGTCGATCCGGCCATGGCGGATGACGGCAAATTATACTCCGTTTATAACGACACGATGGTACAGGAAATGCGCAAACTCATTGCTCATGCGGATATTATTAAACCAAATTACACGGAAGCAAGCTTCCTCTTGGGTCATAAATATGAACCGGAAACAGTGGATGAAGCTAAAATTCGTCAGCTTTGTAAAGAACTTCACGAATTAGGTCCCCGTCATGTCATCATGTCCGGTGTACCTCATCAGACAGAAGCCATCGTAGCTGTTTACGACGGCGAAACCGATGAATTACAATTGGTAAGCACCAGCCTTGTACCGGTAAAAGCTCACGGCACGGGCGACATTTTCACCGCTGTCTTAACCGGCGCTTTGATGCAGGGCTACGACACCTTAAAGAGTGCCGAAATCGCCGCCAACTTTACCACCGATGCCGTAAAATATACGCACGAAACCATCGGCTCCATGCGTGACGGCTTGTTGTTTGAAACGCCTCTTGGGACGTTTGACTGCGTTAATTAAATAAATTTGAAATAAAAAATAGACAGTCACTAAAGGGACTGTCTTGGGAGGTCTTTGTTGTGAATTTAACAGTTCGAGATATTATTTATATCGGTATGCTATCCGCCATCTGTGCCTTAGCTACCACGTTTCTTATTCCATTACCCGGTGGCGGCATGGTTCACCTCGGTTCCGCTGCGCTGTTTACTATTTCAGCCCTCTTTGGCGGACTCTACGGCGGACTTGCCGGTGCCATCGGCTCAGGTCTATTCGACTTAGTCATGGGCCATTCAGCGTATACCCTGTTCTCCATCGTAATCAAGGGTATTTCCGGCCTCGTTGTAGGCTACATGATTGTCGGTTTTCGTCCTAATCCGTTAAAAGCTCGGGAAGCAACCTTTGCCCGTCTTTTGAGCGCCATGCTGGTCGGTGCCGTTTGGACAGCCCTTGGCTATTTGGTAGCTTGGGCATACGTATTGGACAGCTTTATGGTAGCCGTAGGTAATTTACCGGCTTCCTTCTTAACCAGCGGTATCGGTATCGTAGTGGCCCTCTTCCTTGTAAAAGGCCTTCGTAACATAATTCGCTAGTATGGCATACATCATTCTTATAAAAAATTAATGTTAAATTATTAACACGATGTCCTCAGAGGTAATGTCCTACACACCATTACCTCTTGGATATACATCTCATTAATCCTTTCTCTCTAAAAGGCGCAGCAGTTTCTCCCTGTTGCGTCTTTTTATGTATCCCCTTTTAACTTAATTTTAATCGTTTCCCCTTACTATTTACGGTGAAGAACTTTTCCCATTCTTTACATATTTTTAACTTATTATTATGCAATTTGTTAAAAAACGCCCTATATGGCGTCAAATATTTAAATATGATATAATAATGAAGTTCTATTACTAGTAAAGGAAGATTTTATGGATATTCTATTTAACATAGGCCAGGCGTTTGTAATGGGGCTTATCGCCTTTACCATTACCCGTTGGGGTTATGTCAAGCAAATAAAAATATTATATCTGCAAGGGCGCTTGAACCGATTACAATTCTTAATCGGCCTCATCGGCATGACCATCGTAGTCGGACTGTTCAACACCATGATTGCCACAATGATGGATAGTGTAGTTATCCTCATTGCCTATTGGGGTGTCCGTATATTAAGTTTTTGGGCCACTCGGTCCTCTTGTCCTTCTATTTCGTACTCTATGCAAGGCGCTTCCAAGACTTTTCATTCCACGGCGTTATAGGTATTTTATGGTGTATATTCATCGCTTTTACCTACCCGTACTTGCCGATTAAATCTACCAGTGCCGCCTTCGCAGTACTCATTTGGATTGTAAACTTAATCCTACTCGTCATCCCCGGTTCGTCAAAACCGAACAAATACGGCTTACCGGCTATCTGGCCGCAGAAACGAGTAGCCCGCCCGCAACGAACGAGAGTGGCAAGTCCACTGAATCACGAGCAGCAACGATAAACATCAAACCCTATAATTTACTTTAGACACTAAAGAGTATTCTATTTACAGGTACTTTTAGTGTCTATTTTTTTATATAGTAATCTCACTCTGCGAAATCAATTTGTAAATATATAAAAGAACACGCTACAGTGCCTATTCGCTGCAACGTGTTCTTCTTACTTCTGTACGTATTTTTTTTATTTATGGTCATAGGTTTTAAGGTAAAAACCAATTCATTAATTAGAACGCACTTCAGTGAATCCATTTTGTGTTCCATGACGTATCAATAAATACGCCGCAACCACCATGGGGAATCCGTAATTAGCCGTCGCTGTTAGAATTTCTTCCATAAAAACACCTCCTTATTGAAATACATTCAATTAAAATATATCGACAAGGAGGTTCCAAATATTTTTATAATATTTCTTTTATTTACATAAATATTAAGCTGAATGTTGAATGAGCCACTCTTTTAGCATGTCTACTGATACAGAATTATCAGCAACACCAATAATTAATGCCTCAGCTTCATCATCGGTATAAGTTAAATTAATTTCTTCTAACGCTAGATATATTTGCATAGAGTGAAATGCTATTCGCTTATTTCCATCAGTAAAAGCATGATTTTTAGCTAAACCATAACAAAGTTGTGCTGCTTTATCATAAGTTGTAGGATATAAGTCTTCTCCACCAAATGTTTGAAACGGGGTATTAACCGCCGATTCCAATAAGTTTAAATAATGGATTCCCGATTTCATAACGGAAGATGCTTCTAAATCCTTATGAAACTGTATAATATCATCGATTAATAAATGTATAATCTTATTCATCTATTTTCCAATCTTTTATACAAATTTTGGTTTCGTTTAAGAATTTCTGCCGATAAAGCTTTCATTCTTTTAGCCAAATCTTCAGATGTTTTTGATGTAATAATAATTTTATCTTGATTTTCCTCTTGAATATTTCTTTTCGACATATAGAGCACCCTTTCTTTATATTTTTTAGTAAATCTTCTTATTTCAATATATCACAATTCGACGGCCTAGTGAATCAACAAAATCCATTCCAACAAGGTACATACGATATAGGCAATAATAAACTTAATTTTCTGTTTACGGTCGCGGTCTTCATCAGCGATTTTAAGACGCTGTGCCAAAAAGCGTTTATCACGAATCTGCAAGAGTAAGTCGCGAATATTCGCCTGACTTTCCGCATCGGTTTCCTTCCCGTTCCCCTTGAGCGCTACCTGTTGAATCTGAATACGGCGCTGCAATTTACGCATTTGAATCTTAATATTATTATGGACAAAGACACTTTGCCATTTTTTACGGGAATCAAAATACATGTAAATATAGCGCGGAATGTTCATGACGATAAAACTGATACACAAAATCCCCAAAGAAATAAGGAAATATGTGGAAAAGGAGAATTCAATCGTCTCCGCCGGCAAATAGTGGTGAAGGATGATAAAACTGATCCACACACCAATCGGCAATAACAACGCTGCTGCCAAGTCAATGGAACGAACCCAGCTGGTTTTCACGGGCACTTCCGGAATATTATAGGTCTCCACCTCATCGCGGAAGGCATAGTATTCCAAACGAAGTACAGACTGTTCCGAACGGGCATTAATTAAGATAACCGGTCCTTTAGCATTCGTACAGCGATTCGGCCAAGAAATTAAACGGCGAATCGGACTGTCCGGGGACAAATCAAAACGGATGATGCCTTTTTTTCAAACAGCACCGTCGACCCGTCACCGATAATTTCAAAGGGGTTAAAGAAGGTGCCCAACAGGCTGAGGCTCCAATTGCCCAATAAATGAACAATCGTATTCATAATAAAGCCGCCCATATCGACGTCGGACATATTCAATTTTATAGGAAAAACTCGAAGCATAGTCGTCAAACCAAAAATCTTCGATGGTAAATTCTATATTAATAACGGTCCCGAGGGTTGTAATAATCCCCATGTAGACCTTATTGTTATTTTCAAACTCAAAGGTAACAGAATAAAATAACCAGTGATTTCGCAATTGAGCTTTCAAAATGCGGTTAATCGCATCTTCCTCAACACTGATAATACGATGATCGTATAAATCGGTTTCGCTCGCCTCGCAAGGTTCGGCCTCAATTTGTTGCTCAGGCGTGACCGGTTTCTCTGCGATTTTCTTGCGTGTTCCTTTTGTCATCGATTCTGCCAATTCCAATAATCGCGTGACTAGACTGTTCATAACGCCTCCTATGGATTTAGCATGTTTTCAGTCCATATTATAACATAACGCACCCGATTTTAAAACTACATAGCATATCGACAGTTTTCAAAAAAAAGCCGATTCTATCGCCATTGAGTGCATTTAACTTGATTATTCATTCTAAAAAAAATGACTGCCAAGCCCCTTTCGAGCCGGCAGTCACAAATTTATCCCCCGGATATCCATGGATACCCTGTCTGCTATTTTGCAAAGTGTTAAACAGTTTCCATGGATAGCTTGCGATACGCATAAAAGGCACCGCGTTTTGCCATCAATTCATCATAGGAGCCGTCTTCTACAACCTGACCGTTTTCTAAGAATAGAATTCGATCCATCTTCTCCAAACCGCCCAGATGGTGAGTAATATAGATGACTGTTTTATCCTTCATCAAGGTGTACAAGGAGTTCTGTATATCTTGGCGGACCAATTGATCGAGCCCTTCCAACGGTTCATCGAGCAACAAAATCGGACTGTTGCGGAGCCACAAACGAGCGAGTGCAATACGCTGACGCTGCCCGCCGCTCACACCGCTGCCGCCACTTCCGATAATTGTCTTAAGACCGTTTGGCAACGTATTAACCCAATCGGTTAAGGCGGCGAATTCAATAGCTTTCACCATTTCCTCAGCCGTTGCTCGCGGTTTAGCCAGGCGAATATTATCTTCCACCGATGCATGGAATAAATAGGTATCCTGCGTCAAGGCACCATAGTATTCACGAGCCTCAGCCAAAGACAGCGATTTAAGCTCCTTGGCGCCCAACGAAATCCGGCCTTCGTAATCGTAGAACCGTTCCAACATAGTAAGGAGCGTCGTTTTGCCGGAGCCGCTCGGCCCTACTACGGCTACTTTTTCACCCGGT
>ENA-OPZN01000104-OPZN01000104.1-human-gut-metagenome-genome-assembly--contig:-NODE-104-length-33445-cov-4.715409_pt1 | contig 33445 bp, 32 predicted proteins | sample MGYA00242483_ERZ504503 | MGnify/ENA primary metagenome ERZ504503 (study PRJEB26092, sample SAMD00036285) | human gut metagenome | host: Homo sapiens | study: EMG produced TPA metagenomics assembly of... | reverse complement strand
TCATGGTATACAAAAACAAATCCTCAATCTGAAAGGAATTATATTAGCTATATTAGGGTATCAAAAACGACTTGTTGTAATGTCATCTATTTTAACAGTGCTTCTCGTTGCATTCCTGTTAATTGGGATGACTATTAATTTGTATTGAGAAAAGGAGAAAAATATAAGGATTATTGTGAAATGTTAAATGCGATGAATATTGGTTATGTATATGCTTACCATTTGAAGAAAATAGAAATATGAATATTATAGATTATAATGGAAAAGAAAATGAATCAATGAACTTCCTTTCTCAATGTTCATTTTCACGAATTTGTATAACTCCAGATTTATTAGGAAGAAATATTAATTGGATAAAAGAAGGCGATTGATTTTATTGATAAAGAAGATTCTCAGTACTGCCAAGGAAGTACTCCAGTACTATCAAAGGAGTACTGCAGTACTTTCAGGGGAGTACTCCAGTACTTCCACGGAAGTACTGGCATTAGGGAAAATTGTAGTAGCTTTAGTCTTTAATAAATACAGAATGTCTTGCCTGGAATTGTTTTATCCTTGTATATCCTTTTTCAAGGTGAAGACAAATTCCAGTCCTCCTTTCGGCATGTTCTTGGCGAAGATGGTTCCGCCATGGAACAATACGGCGTTCTTCACGATGGCCAGTCCCAAACCTGTACCTCCTAATTTCCGTGAACGTCCCTTGTCTACCCGATAGAAGCGTTCGAACAGGCGGTTCAGGTGCTCTTCGGGTACTCCCACGCCGGTATCAGAGAAACTGAAATAGTAGAATTTCTCATCCTCGCGGAAGCAGTTGATGGTGATTTGTATGTCATTACCCGCATAGGCTATGGCATTGTCGGTCAGGTTGCGGAAGATAGAGTAGAGCAGCGAGCTGCTTCCTGTCAGTATGACTTCCGACGGGAGCTTGTTCACCACAGTAATATGCTTTTCTTCCAGACCGAGTGCTACCTCGTTCAAAATGTTTTCTACAATCTTGCTCAGGTTTACCTGCTCTTTCTCTACCAGTTCCGGTGCCTCGTCCATTCGGGTCAGCACAGAGATGTCGCGCAGCAGGAAAGTCAGGCGGTTGCTCTGGGCATAGCTTCTTTCCAGGAAGACACGGACATTTTCTTGCGGAATGTTCGGGTTGCTGATAATGGTTTCCAGGTATCCCTGAATACTGCTGACGGGCGTTTTCAGCTCATGGGCGATGTTCTGAGTCAGCTGACGTTTCAGACGGGCCTGCTCTTCTTCCTGGGTAATATCGTTGATGGATATTTCGAACGACATATCCTGAAAGATGATACACTCCAAGGTGAACGAGCGCGCGTTCTTGTTGAGGTGCATGGCATACCGCTTTTCCTCTTTACTGAAATTACCCTCGTTCCGGTTTAAGAACTCAATGATGGGCTGCAGTTCCGGAATGTCGAAAATTTCATTGGTAGAACGCAGGTTGCGATCGGATATGTTGTTGATGTATTGCGTAAACAGGTTGTTGACCAGGATTTCCTGCCGTTCTTTGGTAAAGACACCCAATCCCTCGTGTGAGGTCTGAAGGTGCGAAATCAGTTTCTCACGCTCAATGTAGAGTGCTTCTTTCGCCCGGTGCAGGCGTTTGTATATCTTAATGATGTGTTGTGAAATCTCTCCCAATTCGTTCTTGGGGAAAGTTTGCAGGATGTCCATGTCAATCGGTTCGTTCCGGTCGGCCTTCATGGCAAACTGTTGCAGTTTGGTGATGGACTTTCCCAGCTTCCGGGTAAAGCGGTAGAAAATGAAAATCAGTACCAGACAGATAATCAGCGCAAACCATAAATAGCCTGAGTCAGCCTGCAGGTGTTCTGCCAGACTCAGGTTGTAGGGAAGGGCAGACCGTATGATGATGCGGTAGGGAGGATAATAGCGTGCGGAATAAAAATATTCCTCTCCCTGAATGCTTTCCGACTGGCGGCTGATGGAATAGCCGCTTCCATACATAAGTGCGTCTTGCACTTCCTTGCGTGAAGAGTGGTTGGCAAAGCTTTTCCAGTTGGCATTTGTATTGTCGTACACGACTTTCCCCGACGGCTCAATAAGCGTCACCCGCAGGTTCGGCATCATATGAGTCGTCACATAACTCTGCATGGAGTCAGATTGACCCCATGATGATCGGCCAGAAAGTCGCACAGCTGGTTGTTATAGTTTTGCAGCTGCGTGTTCAGTAATTCTATTTTGTAAGCCTTTTCGCGTTTGTATTGAAACAGCATGAAGCATACTGCATATCCCAGGAAAAGGAATATGACAGAAAGAAACAGCCTCTGACTGAAAGGGAGGATGCGATAAGAAAATTTTGTCATGATTGTGCCACCGTAATTTATTCACATTCGAAACAGTATCCATAACCGAGACGGGTTACGATACAAGCACCGTATTCACCGATTTTCTTGCGAAGGCGGGTGATATTCACATCAACCGTACGGTCGAGCACGTACACTTCATCGTGCCATACTTTCGCCAGAATGTCTTCGCGGGAGAATACGCGTCCCTGGTTCTGCAACAGGAGCAGAAGTATTTCAAATTCCTTTTTCGTTAATGAAATTTCCTCGTTGTTGATGGTTACTTTCTTCTTCGGAATGTTGACCGACAGTCCTTTATAAATCAGCTGTTCGGGCACCTGGGTTTGTACGCCGGCTGTGCGTCGTAACACCGCCTTTACTCTCATGATGACTTCACGCAGAGAGAAAGGCTTTGAAATATAGTCGTCCGCTCCCAGGTTGAATCCGGTCAGCGTATCATTTTCCGTATCCTTGCGGTGATGAAATGATGGGAATATTCTGTGTATCCTTGTTCTTTTTCATCATGCTGGCCATTTTGAATCCGGAAATTTCTCCCATCATCACGTCCAGCAGTATCAGGTTGTAACGTGGCAATTCAAGTTTCAAGGCTTCTTCGGCGGAATTGGCAGTATCTACCATGTATCCTTCCATTTCGAGATTGAACTTTAGAATCTCGCACAAGTCTTCTTCATCGTCTACAACTAAAATCCGGTAATCGTTCATGCGTATTTTCTATTAATTAATACAAAATTCAATGTGATTTAGTTTTCGTTACAAAGATGACCCTTTCTTGTTTCGTCCTTATGAAATAGATGTTACATTTAGGTTACAACACGGGCTTGGTAAACTCTCCGGCTATGGAACGGTTCATTTCGCTGCGTATTTCTTTGGGAGTAAGACCGTGGCCGAGCAGGAACATCAGCTTGGTGAGTACGCTTTCCACAGTGGCATCATATCCGCTGATGACACCCGCATCGAGCAGGTGCAGACCGGTTTCGTAACGTGCCATTTCTACCATACCCGTCTGGCATTGTGAAATGTTGACGATGACAATTCCCTTTGCCGTAGCTTCTGCCAGTAGGTGGATGAACCAGGGCTTCTGGGGCGCATTTCCGGAACCGTACGTCTTGAGTACTACCGCTTTCAGACTGGGCGTGTTGAGCACCGTGCGCACGATGTTTTCCTGAATACCCGGGAAAAGTGTCAGGATAATCACATTCGTATCGAAGACATAGTGTGCATGCATGGGCAGGTTGGGATCTACCTTCCGGATACGGTCGTATTCGTACTTGATGTGGATACCGGCCGTAGCCAGTGCCGGATAGTTATAAGAACGGAACGCGTTGAAGTTTTCTGCATTAATCTTTGTCGTACGGTTTCCGCGCAACAGGTGGTTCTCGAAGAAAATGCAGACTTCCGGTACCACGGCAGTTCCGTCCGGATGTTTTGCAGCGGCTATTTCGATAGAAGTAATCAGATTTTCCTTTCCGTCTGTACGTAGCACACCGATGGGCAGCTGGCTTCCGGTAAGGATGACCGGTTTGCTCAGGTTCTCCAGCATGAAACTCAGTGCGGAAGCAGTATAAGCCATGGTGTCCGTGCCGTGCAGAATCACGAACCCGTCGAAGTTATCGTAGTTATATTGGATGATTTTGACCAGTTTGGCCCACAAGGCCGGCTCCATGTCCGAGGAGTCGATAGGAGGGTTAAACTGGTAAGAGGAAATGCGGTAGTTGAACCGTTTCAGTTCCGGCACGTTTTCCTGAAGTTGGTCGAAGTTAAATGCCTCCAGGGCACCGGTTTCCGGATTTTCAATCATACCGATTGTACCTCCAGTGTAGATGAGTAATACGGAAGGATAATCTGGTTTTATCATTTGACGCTTCGTTTAGTTTGGCACAAAGATAGCAAAAATATGCTTTGACTAAAAGAATAAGCCGCTAAAAATAACAGAATGATTAATTATCCTTCGTTTTTTAGCATTTCCAACAGTTTGTCGATGGCCTTTCCGGCATCTTTTTCTTCTTCGAGCAAGGTCACGAATTTGCTCCCGATGATGCATCCGGAGGCGTATGCCGCTGCCGATTCGTAAGTGGATTTGTTGGAGATGCCGAACCCGATCATCCGTGGATTCCGCAACTGCATTTGCTTGATACGCTGGAAGTAAGCCTGCTTCTGTGCATTGAATTCCTTTTGTGCTCCCGTCACGGCCGCAGAAGATACCATATAGATGAATCCGTCGGTATGCGCGTCGATTTGCCGGATGCGTTCTTCGCTGGTTTCCGGCGTGATGAGCATAATCACGTGGATGCCGTATTGTTGTGCAATGGGACGATAGCTTTCTAGGTAATCCTTATAAGGAAGGTCGGGAATAATGACGCCGTCGATGCCGCATGCCTGACATTGCCGGCAGAAATTCTCGAAACCATACTGCATGATGGGGTTCAGGTAGCCCATCAGCACCAGCGGGATGCGGACATCTGTGCGGATTTGCTCCAGCTGGCTGAAAAGTTTGCGGAGCGTCATGCCGTTGCGTAGGGCCTGTGTGGCTGCGTGCTGAATGACAGGACCGTCGGCCATCGGGTCGCTGAACGGGATACCGATTTCAATCATCTGTACTCCTTTCCGCTCTAAGGTGCGAATGACTTCGGCAGTACCTTTCAAGGTCGGGGTACCTGCACAGAAATAAATGGAAAGTACGTGGTCTTTATGTGTCTGGAATAATTGGTCAATGCGATTCATATCACTAAGTTTTTAGAGGTTGTACTTGTTTTGTTTGAAAGAGTTAATAAAGTCAGAGAGGACAGCCGCATCTTTCAGGCCGGGAGCCTGTTCAAAGCCGCTGTTCAGGTCGATACCAGCCCAGCGGGGATGGCTGAATTTCAGTAACGCATCCAGGCTTTCAGGCTTCAGCCCTCCGCTTAGCAGGAAAGGCGTCTCGCCGTGGTAGTGCGTCAGGATTTCCCAGTCAAAGCTTTTGCCGGAACCTCCGTATCCGTTGCAGGGAGTGTCGAACAGAAAATAGTCGCAGCAGGCGGCATAGCTTTCCGTTGCCAGCAGTTCGTCAGGCGTACGCAGGGCGAAGGCCTTGATGACGCGTATGCCGGTCTGTTGCACTTCCCGGCAAAACTCCGGCGATTCCTTTCCGTGAAGCTGAATGTAATCCAGTTGCCATGCTGCTGCCCTTTCCCGGATTCGCGAGAGGGAAGCATTGACAAACACTCCCACTTTCTGCACCGACTTCGGCAGGTATTCCGGTACGCCCGGTACATAGCGGGGAGAACCTTCATAGTCGATGAATCCCATCCAGTCGGCCCCTGTTTGCTCCACCTGACGGATGTTCTCCGCCTCCCTCATGCCGCACACTTTGACAATCATAAGGCAAGAGCTTGAAGAAAGTCCGACAAAGCCTTTTCCGGTGAAGGCGTTTTCATGAAGGTTTCTCCCATCAGGAATCCCCTGAAACCGGCTTCACGCAATTGCCTGAACGTGTCGGGTTGCGAGATGCCGCTTTCGGATACCCACAGCAGTTCCTTCGGCAACTTCCGGGCCAGGCGGAACGAATTCTCCACATCCGTATGAAACGTGCCTAAGTTCCGGTTGTTGACCCCAATCAGGTCTACGTGCTCGTGCAGGTAGTCGAGTTCTTTTTCCGTGTGTATCTCCAGCAGGACCTCCATCTCTAACTGGTGGGCCAATTTCCCCAGGGCTTTACATTCGTCCACGGTCAGGGCGGCTGCAATCAGAAGTACCACATCCGCACCGGCCAGCTTGGCTTGATATAACTGGTAGGGACTGACGATGAAATCTTTTCGCAGCACCGGAAGGTGTGTCAGCGGGCGGGCAGCCTGCAAATCTTTCAGGTTGCCCCCAAAGAATTTTGGGTCGGTCAGTACGGAGATGCCGGAAGCACCTGCACGCTCATAGCCGGGGACGATGACGGTCGGGTCTGCCTGTGGAGCAATATCTCCTTTCGACGGGGAGCGTCGTTTGAATTCCGCAATGATGCCCGAGGGCGATGCAGCCAGTGCCTGCTTCAGGCTTTTTGACGGACGGGGAGTGCCCAACTGCTGGATGAGGAAGTCTTGAGATACGGCTTCTTCCTGAAGGGCAATTTCTGTGCGCTTATGGGCCACAATGGTATGTAAGATATCAGTAGTCATCATTCGTTTATTGGTTAAGGGTAAGGAACTTGCGTAGAGTGGCCAGGGCTTTTCCGCTTTCGAGCGATTCTTTGGCCAGTGCCACGCATTCTTCTATTTTCTTCTGAGGCTCCAGTGCCTGGATGGCAAACGAGGCATTGATCAGCACACAGTCGGTCTGTGCCTTGCTGCCTTCGTTGTGCAGTACCCGGTCGAAAATGGCGGCCGCCTCTTCCGGGGTATTTCCTCCGTAAAGTTCTTCCTGGCGTGCCATGGAAAAACCTAATTCCGAGGGACGATAGATGGTTTCGTAACGGTTGGTCATCACCTTGAATTCGTCGGTCAGTGAGATTTCATCGTATCCGTCCAGGTTGTTGACTACGGCAAACTGGATGCCGAGCTGCTGGAGCGTGTTGGTGTAAAGCCGCATCTGCGGGAGGTCGGCCACTCCTAACAACTGGCAGGCCGGATGGCAGGGGTTGACCAGCGGACCTAATAAATTAAATAAGGTACGTACGCCTAATGCCTTCCGCACGGGGGCCACGGTTTTCAGGGCCGGATGGAAGAGGGGAGCGTGCAGGTAAGCCATGCCGCATTGTTCGATGGAGCGTTTCAGTTTGTCCGCGTCGTTTGTGAATTTTACGCCGTAGCGTTCCATCACGTTGCTGGCTCCGCTCACCGAAGTGGCTCCGTAATTTCCGTGCTTGGCTACCCGGTAACCAGCTCCTGCCACGACAAAGCAGGCACATGTGGAGATGTTGAAGGTGTTTTTCCCGTCTCCTCCGGTACCCACGATGTCAATGGGATGAAATTCATGCAAGTCGACGGGCACGCAAGCCTGAAGCAGCGCATTGCGGAAGCCGACCAGTTCGTCCACCTTGACTCCGCGCATCTGGAAGGCAGCCAGCAGGGCGGCTGTCTGTGCTTCATTCATCTCGCCGCCGGTCATTCTCTGCATCAGCGTGCAGGCTTCTTCGCGTGTCAGCTCTTCGTGGTGGAATATCCGTTTCAGTATTTGTTTCATATTGTGTATCTAAGTTTTATGAGTGAGAAAATAGGGTTTTCTTTATTGATGGTGTATCCAGTTGCCCAGCATCTGTTTCCCTTCGGGGGTGAGAACGGATTCCGGATGAAACTGCACGCCTCGCACATCGAGTGTGCGGTGACGGAGTGCCATGATGTATCCTTCTTCACTTACGGCGGTTACCTCCAGACACTCCGGGAAATCTTTCCGGTCGACTACCCAGGAATGGTATCTTCCTACCTGTACGGTGGAGGGAAGTCCTTCGAACAGATAGTCCGTCGCAGTCAGGGTGACAGGACTCTGTATGCCGTGGAACACCTCATCCAGGTTGGTCAGTTTTCCTCCGTACACTTCGCCGATGGCCTGTTCGCCCAGGCAGACCCCCAATATCGGTTTCTTTCCGGCATACGTACGGATGACATCCAGCAGTAGGCCGGCTTCTTCCGGAACGCCGGGACCGGGCGACAGCAGAATCTTGTCGAATTCCTCCAGCTCCTCCAGCCGGAACTGGTCGTTGCGTTTCACGGTGACTTCTGCTCCTAATTCTTTTATCGCATGACTCAGGTTGTACACAAATGAGTCGTAGTTATCGATGATGACAATTTTCATGGTGTGTTATATTTTTTCGGCCAGGAGAATGGCTTTTTTCAATGCTCCCAACTTGTTGTTTACTTCTTGCAGTTCATTGTTCTCGTCACTTTTGGCTACGATGCCCCCTCCGGCTTGGAACCAGAGCTCGTTGTTACGGCTTACGAAGGTACGGATGGTGATGGCCTGGTTCAAATCGCCGTTCAGCCCGATGAAGCCGATGCAACCTCCGTAAGCCCCCCGGTTGTGCGGCTCGATTTCACTGATGAGCTGCATGGCCTTTACCTTGGGAGCTCCGCTGAGTGTGCCGGCCGGAAAGGTGTCAATGAATGTTTTAATCGGGTCGGCCTCCTTGTCCAGTGTGCCGCTTACCCTGCTCACTAAGTGAATCACATGACTGTAGTATTGCGGCTGTTTGTAGAACTCCACGTGTGTGTCGTGGCAATTCCGGCTCAAGTCATTCCGTGCCAGGTCCACCAGCATCACGTGTTCGGCATTCTCTTTCGGGTCGGCCAGCAGGGCTTCGGTCAGTGCGGCATCCGTCTTTTTGTCTCCGCTTCTGCGGGTGGTGCCGGCAATGGGGTCGATAGTGGCCTTTCCCGCTTCAATCTTGCAATGCGTTTCGGGAGAGGAACCGAAAATCCGGAAACCGCCGAAATCAAAATAGAACAGGTAAGGCGAAGGATTGATGCTTCTCAACGCCCGGTAGAGGGTGAAATCATCGCCTTCATAGCGCTGGATGAAACGGCGGGAAAGCACAATCTGAAACACGTCGCCTCTCTTGCAGTGGGCAATGCCCTTGCGGATATTGGCCTTGTGCTCCTCGTCGGTCAGCGTACTGGTGGTGTCGCCCGTCGCCCGAAAGGCGTAGGTGGTGTAGTTGCGGTTCAGTACCGCCTTCTCCACTTCGTCAATGTGGCTCGGCTCGTCGTTGCCCTGCAGTTCTACCAGCACCATCTCGCTCTGGAAGTCGTTGAACACAATCAGGTACTTGTAGAGAATGTAGAGAATCTCCGGCGCATCGTTCTTCGGGTCGCTGCTGTCTTTCACTGGAATCTGTTCGAAATAGCGGATGGCATTGAACGTGGTGTAGCCGTACACTCCTCCGTAGCGGGCATATTCTCCTTCCACCTGAAACTGTCTCAGGAAATACTGGAAAGCATCTTCCACCTGGAACTCGGGAGTGAGCGGACGTTCTTCACGGCTTTTGTCCGGAAAGACCGTGGTCACGATTCCGTGGTTCACGGAGAAACTGGCAATGGGGTTCAGTCCGATAAAAGAGCGGTTGTTTTCCACTCCGTGGTAATCGGAACTTTCCAGCAGAATACTTTGCGGAAACAGGTCGCGCACTTTCAGGTACGTGCTCACAGGCGTATGCAAGTCGCCGGGCAGCGTTTTGTAGCGGGTGGTATAAGCAAATGTCTTCATGTTTTTTCTCGTTTAAAAAATTTCAGGGTTGTTTTTGTATTTCAGATAAGTGTCAATGTCTTTGTCGCCTCTTCCCGATACGGTCAGCACCACGATGTCCGAAGGCTGGAACTTCACTTTCTCCAGTGCTCCTAAGGCATGGGCCGATTCCAGTGCCGGAATGATGCCCTCCAGCCGTGTCAGTTCGAAGGCAGCCCGCAGGGCTTCGTCGTCATTGACAGCCAGCACGGTGGCTCTTTTCTGTGCGGCTAAGTTGGCATGCATGGGACCGATGCCGGGGTAATCCAGTCCGGCCGAAACGGAATAAGGCTCCAGAATCTGTCCGTCCTCATCCTGCATGACCAGAGTTTTGGAACCATGAATGATGCCCAGCCGGCCCAACTGGATGGTAGCAGCCGACAATCCCGTTTCCACTCCCTTTCCTCCGGCTTCCGCCAAGATGATTTTCACCCGTTCATCGTCCAGGTAGTGATAGATGGTTCCGGCAGCATTGCTTCCTCCTCCCACACAGGCCATCAGGTAGTCCGGATAGTCACGTCCTTCGTGTTCTATCAGTTGCTTTTTGATTTCTTTGCTGATGACCGACTGCAAGCGGGCTACCATGTCGGGGTAGGGATGAGGCCCCACCGTGGAACCAATCACATAGTACGTGTCCGCCGGGTGGCAGCACCAGTCGCGTATGGCTTCGTTCGTGGCATCCTTCAGGGTCATGTTGCCCGAAGTCACGGCTTCCACTCTGGCCCCTAACATCTGCATGCGTTCCACGTTTACCCGCTGCCGTTCCACGTCGGTCTTTCCCATGTAGACCACACATTCCATTCCCATCAGGGCGCAAACCGTAGCCGTGGCTACTCCGTGCTGTCCGGCTCCTGTTTCGGCGATGATGCGTTTCTTGCCCATTCTCCGGGCCAGAAGCACCTGTCCGATGGCGTTGTTGATTTTGTGCGCTCCCGTATGGTTCAGGTCCTCCCGTTTCAGGTAAATCTTGCATCCGTATTTTTCCGACAAGCGTGGGGCAAGGTAAAGCGGTGAAGGACGTCCTACGTAGTCCTTGAGCAACGCATCGTATTCTTTCTGGAATCCTTCGTCTGCCAGCACCTTGCGGTAGGCATTGCGTAATTCTTCCACACAGCGATGGAGAATTTCCGGTATGTAGGCTCCGCCAAAATCTCCATAAAATCCTTCCTGGTTTACTTGATAAGTTTTCATGAGTGTACTTGTTTGCATTAGGGTGAAAAAACAAAAAGGGCCGTCGTAAAGTTACGACAGCCCTTCTGTGATACTATTACTATTGAGGTATATACATGCGACTGAGTTCCCTTACGACCTTTGGAGTTGTAAGCGGCGCCACCAGAAGAATGTATTTACCGTAGAAAGATTCATAATGTTATTTTTCTTGTTTTTTTTATTGTTTCACTCGCAAAGGTAACCATTAAAATGAAAACGCCAAACAAATGGGTGGAAATTTTTCAATTTTTCCTATCTTTGTTCCACGTTTTAAATCTTGCTATATAATAAGGTATGGAAGAGTTTCGACTGGACGGTCTGACCGTCAAAGAACATCTGCTGATACTGGCGGAAGAGGGAAACCGCAAGTTTACCGAGGGGCTTCACCCGGGGGTGGAACATGTGTTGGGCATTCGTTTGCCGGCGTTGCGGAAACTGGCTGCAAGGATTGCCAAGGCAGACTGGGAGCGCTACTTTGACACAGCCGACGGGTTTTATATGGAAGAACGCATGCTGCAAGGCATGGTGTTAGGCTGCATCCGGCCCGACGAGGACGTGGAAGTCTATCTTCACCGTGTGACACGTTTTGTGTGGATTATCAACAGCTGGTCGGTGTGCGATACGTTTAAGTTGGAGGAGGAAAAGCTTTTATCCGCCGTAATGAGGTGCGGCTTTGGGAATACCTGAAAGAATGGATGAAGGCATCGGGCGAGTATGAGGTACGTTTTGGCGTGGTGATGGGAATGAGCTATTTCCTGGATGAAGCCCATCTGGAGGAGTATCTTTCCCTGCTCGACGGGATTCGTCACGAAGGATACTACGTACGCATGGCTGTAGCCTGGGCACTTTCGTTCTGTTTTGTTAAGTTTCCGGAACAGACCATGGCTTTTCTGCGTCATTGTCATCTGGACGATTTTACTTTCCGCAAAACCATTCAGAAAATCGGTGAGTCCTACCGTGTGAGTGAAGGCATGAAAAAGGCTGTCAGGGCATTGAAGCGCTGACAGCCTTTGCCGTTATTTAGGCAGCTTGCTTATTTCATGATAAATTTTACGGCAGCCCAGTTGTGCTTTTCGCGGTGATGTAAGTATTCCATGCCCAGACTCTCCGCTTTTTCGCGCAGCACCGGAATGTCTTCCGTGTAGAATCCGCTGATGTATAGTTCCGAACCTTTCTTCATGCAGGCCGCATAAGCCGGCATGTCCTGCAGCAGAATGTTGCGGTTGATATTGGCTATCACTACATCAAAAGGTTCCCGTCCGTTCAGCAGGGAAGCATCTCCCAGTTCCACGGTGATATTGGAAATGCCGTTCAGGGCAATGTTGTCGCGCGAGTTGTTCGCACACCAGTCGTCAATATCGATGGCAGTCACCTTTTCGGCTCCTCTCATGCTGGCCAGAATGGCCAGGATAGATGTGCCGCATCCCATGTCGAGCACTGATTTTCCTTTCAGGTCAGCCTCTAACAGTTCTCCTAAGATAGAGCTGGTGGTTTCGTGGTGTCCGGTACCGAAAGCCATCTGCGGATTGATGACGATGTCGTATTCGGCCTCGGGTAATCCTTGTGGAAGGTACTGTGAATCACGCAGCGGTTGTCGATGACGATAGGCTGGAAGAAATTCTTTTCCCATTCCTCGTTCCAGTTCTTGTCTTCCGGCTCCATGATGGAGTAACTGATGCTTGCGCCGGGTATCGGAAAATCTTCTACCACTTGCTGGAGTGCAGCTTCGTCAAACTGGCTCTGCTGGATGTAGGCCTTCATGCCGTTTTCGCATTCCACGAAACTTTCAAAACCGATGTCGGCTGTCAGTCCCGATAATACATCTGTGATGGTTTCATTGCACGGCTGTGCGGTAAAGGTCACTTCAAAATATTTCATACGTATGCGAGTTTAATAGAATGTCAGACAAATGTACGTAAAATCATTGATATTATAATGCTTGTTAGCTAACTTCTTTTACTGCTAAAAAATGTGTCAATGACAGGCTTTTTTGCGGAAATATGTCTGTCATATTGAAAAACTGTCTAACTTTATGTTTTGAACAATAAACCTATGAACAAGTAAATGCATGTGATGATGAAAAGCACATTCCGTAGGCTGCAATGCGGTATTCTCGCTGTCGCGTGGCTTTTGGCCGGATGCAACAGCGATGTTTTTATTGACAGATTCCTGTCGGCAGAACCGTCCGTGTCTTTATCCGAAACAGAAAATGACGTAACTGTTTGCTTTGAGGCAGACAACTGGGACATTTTAGGGATAGAAAGCCTGAGGGAAGGGGTCGCGGTATCGGCCACAGATCTGGAAGGAAAAAACTCCAAATATCTTCCTTTTGAGGAAGGAGAAACCGGCATTGTGTATTGTAGGAATGCGTTTCTGGATTTTCGCGTAGAAAAAAGAAACGGCAGTGAATTGCATTTTATTTCCAGCGAGAATCTCTATGACCAGCCGTTTGAAACACTTGTCAGGGTGGGAAATCGTTATGAGGAGAAGGTGATTCGTGTGTCTTTTTCTCCTACCCGTAAATATCAGATAGACAGTGTGGCATACGACTGGAGTCAGTTCTCTTCTTCCGATTACATGCTGGAACCCGTAGAACAGATGGAAGTGAACACCCTGACTGCCAGCAGCCCCACCACATTGTATTTTTATCCTTATAATAATTCAGCCCGTATTGTGGAGTTTTACATGCAGTATGGCAGCTGGGGAGGAGATGAAGATGATTTACGGAAATTGCTGGGCGATGCTGCTTCCCAGGTGGAGATTCCGGATATAGTGAACGGCGCACCGGGATTGCATGGCACGAAGGCCTCTTTCTGTCATTTGGAACAACGGCTGGATGCGGGGCTCGACAAGGAGTTGAAGGTGCCGAAAACAGTAGAGCCAGGCAAACACGTATGCCTGGAAGTGTATAATGGAATAGAACGATATGACGTGCCTTATAAAGCTTATCTTTCCAACTCGCTGACCGGAAAGAAACTGGTAATCTCCGGTATGCTTTCCAGCAAGAGACCGTTCAATTATTTAATCATTCCTAGTGCAATTACCGATGAAGATAAATAGACTTGCAGCCAGACTGTGCATGTGTGCGCTTGTGTTGTTCCGTGCACTTTCTCTCTATGCCGATGGCAAGGACAGCCTTTCCCGAAAAATGATTCATATAGCAGGCATTGATGTCAAGCCGGCTTATGTTTTTCCCACGCATGAGTTCTTTGCCGGAAATAATGCTGCGTTTTCTCCCATCCGGAAAAACTTGTCGGTTCATTTGAAATACGGGTTCAAGTTTGCGCCGGATACTTATTTCGGCCGAATGTATCCTCATGCTGTACAAGGAATCGGAGTGGGGTATAACACGTTCTTCCATTCTTCCGAATTGGGGAATCCCTGGTCTGTATATGCCTTTCAGACCTCGCGCATAGCCAGTCTGACTCCCCGGTTGTCACTGGATTATGAATGGAACTTCGGAGCCTCTTTTGGATGGAAGAAGTATGATGCGGAATCGAATCCCTACAACAGGGTGGTGGGTTCTAAAATAAATGCGTATATTCACCTGGGGTTCCTTTTGAACTGGCAACTGGATACACAGACGAATCTTCGGGCGGGAATTGGTGTCACACACTTTTCAAACGGGAATACCGCTTATCCCAATGCGGGAGTGAATACGTTAGGAGCCAGTATCGGTCTGACGCACTATTTCGGAGGAACGTCGCGTGCCGCGTTGGCAGATGGCTCTTCCGGCCTTGTTCGGCGTCCGCCTTTCAAACCCTATGTCAGTTACGACCTCATTGTGTACGGAGCTACCCGGAAGAAAGGCGTGTTTCCAGCAGAGGGAAATCCTGTGCTGGTGCCCGGTTCATTTGGTATTCTCGGGCTGAATTTTACGCCGATGTACAACTTCAGCCGTTATTTCAGAGCCGGTGTGTCGGTCGATGCACAGTACGATGAAAGTGCCAATATTTCCAGTTACATAGCCAATAGTGTGGGGCAACCCGATGCGGAGACCATCAAGTTCTATCGTCCTCCTTTCCGCGAACAGTTTGCCGTAGGGCTTTCCGTGCGGGCAGAAGTTGTGATGCCGATATTTTCTATCAATTTAGGTATTGGGCGGAATGTCATCTGCAAAGGAGCCGACACCGATTCATTCTATCAGGTATTGGCTTTAAAGACCGATATCACCAAGAATCTCTTTCTGCATGTGGGGTATCAGTTGCATGATTTTAAGGACCCCAACAACCTGATGTTAGGGGTAGGGTTCCGGTTTAATGCAAAAGGAAGGGAATGAATGTCCCTTCACTTTCTGTTACTGCACAGCCTTCAAAGCCGCTTCGTAGTCCGGTTCGTGGGAAATGTTTTCCACCAGCTGGGTGTAACTTACCTTTCCGCTCTCATCTACTACGATGACGGCACGGGCCATTAAGCCTTCCAGAGGTCCGTCGGTCAGCTGGAGACCGTAGTGTGCGACAAAATCACGGCTGCGGAATACAGACAGCGGAATGACATTATCCAGTCCTTCGGTAGAACAGAAACGTGACTGTGCGAAGGGCAGGTCCATGGACAAGCATAGCACGACCGTATTCTCCAGACCTGCGGCCCGGGCATTGAATTGCCTTACGGACAAGGCACATGTCGGAGTGTCTAGACTGGGGAAGATGTTCAGTATTACTTTCTTTCCCTTGAACTCGGATAAGCTTACTTCTTCCATCTTTGCATTGACGGCGTGAAAATCGGGTGCTACCTGTCCCACCTGAATCATTGGCCCGGAGGTATGTGCTTCTACTCCGCGGCAAATCACGGTTTTACCTTTTTCACCTTGCAGGTCGCTGCCTGGTGCTCCTGCGGCGGCACGAACCGGCATTAGTCCTATCATCCATATTGCCGCCATCCATAAAATTGTGCTGATTTCTTTCATATAAAAATAGTAAAGGGTTAGGGCGTTAAAGGTAAGGAGATTTTTTGAAAAACAAATATAAGGGTTGTTATGAATGCTCAAGCAAAAACTACGCTAGATAAACTGTGCATATTCGGCCTTTCATTTTAATAGGTTTATTTAAGTTTATAAACTATGCTATCCGGCAGTATTTTTTCTTATTTCTTTTATATAACCTTTTTTTCTTATAAATTTGCAGCCTAAATTTGGGAGGTTACTTCCTGAATGATTAGAAATTAGATAAAAACTACATAATTATGAGTAAGAAGTTTACTGAATATTCTCAGCTCAACTTGTCAGAAATAAACAAGGAGGTGCTGAAAAAATGGGATGAAAACGATGTGTTCTCTAAAAGTATGACAGAACGTGAGGGGTATCCTTCTTTCGTGTTCTACGAAGGTCCTCCCTCGGCTAACGGTATGCCGGGTATTCATCACGTGATGGCACGTACGATTAAGGATACATTCTGTCGTTTCAAGACCATGAAAGGTTTCCAGGTGAAGCGTAAAGCAGGATGGGACACACACGGACTTCCGGTAGAACTGGGAGTGGAAAAGGCACTTGGAATTACCAAAGAGGATATCGGTAAAACGATTTCGGTGGCAGATTACAACAAGCATTGCCGCACGGATGTCATGAAGTTCACGAAAGAATGGACTGACCTTACCCATAAGATGGGTTACTGGGTAGACCTGGAAAATCCGTACATTACCTACGATAACCGTTACATTGAAACTTTGTGGTGGCTGTTGCAGCAGCTTTACAAGAAAGGTTTGCTGTACAAGGGATATACCATCCAGCCGTATTCTCCGGCAGCTGGTACAGGCTTGAGCTCGCATGAGTTAAATCAGCCGGGATGTTACCGCGACGTGAAAGACCTTACCGTGGTAGGTCAGTTCAAAATGAAGAATCCGAAGCCGGAAATGGCAGAGTGGGGTACACCTTACTTCATTGCATGGACTACTACTCCGTGGACATTGCCTTCAAATACGGCACTTTGTGTGGGCCCGAAGATTGACTACGTAGCAGTTCAGACCTACAATGCCTATAATGGAGAAAAGATGACGGTGGTACTTGCCAAACCTTTGCTCTATACGCATTTCAATAAAAAAGCAGAAGACATTGCATTGGAAGACTACAAGCCGGGTGATAAACTGATTCCGTTCAAGGTGGTAGGTGAGTACAAGGGTACTGACCTGGTTGGTATGGAATACGAGCAGCTTATCCCATGGGTGAAACCAGTGGAAGCTGCAGAAGACGGTTCCTGGAAAGAAGCTTCGGCCAAAGCTTTCCGTGTAATCCCGGGTGATTATGTAACTACAGAAGACGGTACGGGTATCGTACACATTGCGCCGACATTTGGTGCGGACGATGCGAACGTGGCTCGTGCAGCAGGTATTCCTTCTTTGTTCATGATTAACAAGAAAGGCGAGACTCGTCCGATGGTTGACCTGACCGGTAAGTTCTACCTGATGGAGGAACTGGATGAGGCTTTCGTAAAGGAATGTGTCGATGTAGAAAAATATAAGGAATATGAAGGCCGTTGGGTGAAGAATGCATACGACCCGCAGTTCACTGTAGACGGAAAATACGATGAAAAGGCTGCACAGGCTGCTGAATCGCTCGACGTATATATCTGCATGATGCTGAAACAGCAGGGACTGGCATTCAAGACGGAAAAGCACGTGCACAACTATCCGCACTGCTGGCGTACCGACAAACCGGTATTGTACTATCCGTTGGATAGCTGGTTTATTCGCTCTACTGCTTGCAAGGAACGCATGATTGAGTTGAACAAGACCATCAACTGGAAACCGGAGTCTACTGGTTCCGGACGTTTTTTCGGCAAGTGGTTGGAAAACTTGAATGACTGGAACTTGAGCCGTTCGCGCTACTGGGGTACTCCGTTGCCTATCTGGAGAAGTGAGGATGGCGAAGAAATCTGCATCGGTTCAGTAGAAGAACTGTACAACGAGATTGAAAAGTCTGTTGCTGCTGGCTTCATGACTGAAAATCCGTATAAGAAATTAGGATTCCAGCCAGGTGTATATAACAAGGAAAATTACGATAAGATTGACTTGCACCGTCCGTATGTGGACGACATCATCCTGGTATCTGCTTCAGGCAAACCAATGAAGCGTGAATCAGATTTGATTGACGTATGGTTTGACTCAGGTGCCATGCCGTATGCACAGTTGCACTATCCGTTCGAAAACAAGGAACTGGTAGATTCACGCAGCTACTATCCGGCCGATTTCATTGCGGAAGGTGTGGACCAGACTCGTGGATGGTTCTTTACATTGCATGCCATTGCTACAATGGTGTTCGACAGTGTGGCTTACAAGAACGTGATTTCAAATGGTCTGGTACTTGACAAGAATGGAAACAAGATGTCTAAGCGTCTGGGTAATGCCGTAGATCCGTTCGGTGCCATCGAGAAGTTTGGTTCCGACCCGTTGCGCTGGTACATGATTACCAACTCTTCTCCATGGGACAACCTGAAGTTCGATACTGACGGAGTGGATGAAGTACGTCGTAAGTTCTTTGGAACATTGTATAATACTTACTCATTCTTTGCACTATATGCCAATGTAGATGGCTTTACATACGCTGAAGAAGATGTGCCGATGAATGAGCGTCCGGAAATTGACCGTTGGATTCTTTCACTGTTGAATTCATTGATTAAGAATGTGGATGCTTGCTTTGCCGATTACGAACCGACAAAGGCTGGCCGTCTGATTACAGATTTTGTAAACGATAACTTGAGTAACTGGTACGTGCGTCTGAACCGTAAACGTTTCTGGGGTAGTGCCATGTCAACTGATAAGTTGTCTGCTTACCAGACCTTGTACACTTGCTTGGAAACGGTAGCTAAGCTGATGGCACCGATTGCTCCGTTCTATGCAGACCGTCTGTACATGGATTTGATTGCGGTGACCGGACGTGACCAGGTAGTATCTGTTCACCTTGCCAAGTTCCCGGTAGCCGATGAAAACCTGATTAATGCAGAACTGGAAGCTCGTATGCAGATGGCACAGGATGTGACTTCTATGGTATTGGCTTTGCGTCGTAAAGTCAACATCAAGGTTCGTCAGCCGCTGCAGTGTATCATGATTCCGGTGGTAGATGAAGCGCAAAAGCAGCATATCGAAGCCGTGAAAGATTTGATCATGAATGAGGTGAATGTGAAAGAAATCAAGTTCGTGGATGGTGCGGCAGGCGTACTGGTGAAGAAAGTAAAATGTGACTTCAAGAAACTGGGCCCGAAATTCGGAAAACAGATGAAGGCTGTAGCTGCAGCTGTGGCAGGTATGTCGCAGGAAGCTATTGCTGAACTGGAAAAGAACGGAAGTTACACTTTCCAGCTTGACGGAGCAGATGCGGTGGTAGAAGCTGCCGACGTAGAAATCTTCAGCGAAGACATTCCGGGATGGCTGGTAGCCAACGAAGGTAAGCTGACTGTAGCGCTTGAAGTGACTGTAACCGATGAACTGAAGCGTGAAGGTATTGCTCGCGACTGGTGAACCGTATTCAGAATATCCGTAAGAGCAGCGGTTTTGAAATTACTGACAAGATTGCTATCGTGCTGTCAAAAAATTCAAATACCGATGACGCGATAAATGAATATAATACTTATATTTGCAACCAGGTGCTGGCTAACTCACTGACATTGGCAGATGAAGTGGTTGACGGTACTGAACTTAACTTTGATGACTTCTCGTTGTATGTAAATGTAACGAAGCTGTAATATGAACCCATCCACCCGGCTTAAGTCGGGTGGATACTATTATTAACTTAAAACTTAAGCACTATGGCTGAAAAAACAAGGTATTCTGACGCAGAACTTGAGGAATTCCGCGCATTATCATGGAGAAACTTCAGCTCGCGGAACGCGACTATGAGAAAACTGAAAAGTAGTATAATGAACACAGATGGTAACGATACTGACGATACATCTCCCACATATAAAGTGTTGGAAGAAGGTGCCAATACCTTATCGAAAGAAGAAACTACTCGTCTGGCTGCCCGTCAGCTGAAGTTCATTCAAAACTTGCGTGCGGCACTTGTCCGTATTGAAAACAAAACTTACGGTATCTGTCGCGAAACAGGTAAATTGATTCCCGCTGAGCGCCTTCGTGCTGTTCCTCATGCTACATTGAGCATCGAGGCCAAGCAGCAGGGAAAGAAGTAACGAAATGAATTTTTAATTGAAGATTTGGGAATTGAAAATTGAGAAACGGGACTTTTCAAAGTGATTCCATTTTCAATTTTCAGATTCTTCAATTTTTTGAATCCAATTTGCAAATTGAAGAAGATGAAAAATTTTTCACTCAGGGACGTCTGGTTACTCTTGTGGTGGCAGGAGTGCTGATTATCGACCAGCTTATCAAGATTGCGGTGAAGACGAACATGTTTTTGCATGAGAATATTCATGTGACTGACTGGTTTTATATCTATTTTACGGAAAACAACGGTATGGCTTTTGGTCTGGAGATTTTTGCCAAACTGTTCCTGACGCTTTTCCGTATCGTGGCTGCCATATTGATTACGGTCTATCTGGTGAAATTGGTGAAACGGACGGACAAGGTGAAGAATGGCTATCTGGTTTGTCTTTCCTTGATTCTGGCCGGCGCAGTGGGTAACATCATCGACTGTGTGTTCTATGGAGAGATATTCAGCGAGAGCACGCATTCGCAGATTGCTTCGTGGGTTCCACTGGGACAGGGATATTCCGACTGGTTGCATGGCAAGGTGGTCGATATGTTCTACTTCCCGATTATCGATACCTACTGGCCTGACTGGATGCCTTTTGTAGGAGGTGATCACTTTATTTTCTTCAGCCCTATTTTTAACTTTGCCGATGCGGCTATCAGTTGCGGCATCATTGCCTTGCTTATTTTTTTATTCGCATTACCTGAATACGGAAACACATGCGAATTCTTCCCATAAAGAAGCCAAGAAATGAAACGAATATCGCTTATAGGAGTGTCCATGCTGGCGCTGTGCGGCATGTGGAGCTGTGGCAAGAAAGTGCCGGAAGAAATTATCCAGCCGCAAGCCATGGAGAACCTGCTTTATGATTACCATCTGGCAATTACGATGAGTGCGGATTTGCCTTACGATGAGAATTATAAGAAACAGGCTTATCTGGCATACGTATTTCAGAAGCATGGAGTAACAGAGGCGGAGTTTGATTCGTCTATGGTATGGTATTCACGTCACAGCGACGAGATGAATACGATTTATCAGAATCTGCAGAAGCGTATGGAGACTACTGCTGAGCTTTTGAAAAAGCAGACTGTCCGCAGTAGTGGAGAAGTGGCCGTTTCATTGTCGGGTGATACGGTAGACCTTTGGCAGGACCGTACCATTTATTGGCTGACCTCTTCTACACTCACCAATAAGCTGATTTTCGATTTGAAGGCTGATACATCGTTCCACGAGAGGGACAAGATGGTGCTGGAAGCAAATTTCTCTTTCCTGCCTAAAGGTAAGCATGAAGGTAAGGTAGTGATGGCCATGAATCTGGTATTTGATAACGACAGCACTCAGGGAATCAGTCGGGTGGTAGAGGCTTCGGGCATACAGCGTCTGATGCTTCGTCCGGATTCTGCATTCAAGTACAAGAGCGTGAGCGGATTCATGTATTACGCTGGAAAAGAACATTCATCGGCCATAATCAGCGATATATGTCTGATGCGTTATCGCATGCATGAAGAGAATTTGCAGAAGCAGATTGATTCTGTAGGCGTGAAAGCTGATACACTTGCGCAGAACGATACCCTTCGTAGGGTAAAACGGCAGGAAATTACCAAACGCTGATACTTATGCAGTATTATGCATCTCATTATCTCTGGCATGCGGGGCAGGACAAACTATTCCGCATGCAGCGTATAGGGTTGGAAGTGTCTGGTCGTACGTGGGTGTCGATGGAGCCTTTGGAAGAAGAGGTCCGGAATACCCAGTGGCTGGGCGGACTGATTGTTCTGGCAGCTTCTGATTCGGAATTAAGAAAAGGCGAAACATTCCAGGAGTTTCGTGCGCGGACAGCTTCTGCGGTGACAGGAGACCAGCCGCTTTATTCTTTCCATGTGTCGTTTTTGATTTGCAGAAGATGGAATTTACCGAGCAGAGTCGTCTGGTACGTTTATGACAGACGGCGGCGGAATTCTGCACACACGATGGCAGTGGCCACTGCTACGTTCAATGATTCACTGGTATCCTTTCCTTGCGGGTAGTTAGGAATCAGCAACTTTTGAGGAACGAGTGCTTCAATTTCTTTGCACACTCCGTTCCCTTCATTCCCCATTACGATAACCCCTTGTGCGGATAATTCCTGCGAATAGATGTTTTTCCCGTCCAGGAAGGTGCCAAACACCGGTACGTTCCTTTCTGTCTGCACACGAATGAATTCTTTCAAATCGCAGTAATGCAGCCTGACGCGTGCCAAGGCTCCCATTGTTGCTTGTACGGTTTTCGGGTTAAAGGCATCGGCAGTACCCTGTGAACAGAAAATATCCTCTATACCAAACCAGTCGGCAATACGGATGATGGTGCCTAAGTTGCCCGGGTCTTGCACGTCGTCCAGTGCCAGACAGAGTGAATGCCCGGGTAATGAATCATCATAAGTATAAGAAGGCAGCTCAAATACAGCCAGCACCTCTTGCGGGGTTTTCAGCAGACTGGCACGTGCCAGTTCCTCCGCACTTACCTCAATGGTTTCCTGAGCGAGCAGAAGCGGATGAGCTTCCAGCCACTGGGCTGTAGCAATCAACAGTTTGCATGAAAAGTGTCCCAGCAGGTCGTTGACCAGTTTGTTGCCTTCGGCTAAGAAAGCTTTTTCTGCTTTCCGGTATTTTTCATCTCCAATGACCGGATATATTTGATTCTGTTTTTGCTCAGCATAGTGTGACGGGGATTTTTTTAATTATATTTTAAGAACAAAGCTAAGAAGATATTTTTAATATTGCCTATCTTTGCATATAAAATTTTGCATATAAAATTTTGCATATAGTTTCAGTTTGTATGAAGATAATCCCCCGTATCTATATCGGCCTGCTTGTCCTGTTGCTTTTTCTGAGCGGATGTTCGGTCAGTAAATTCATTCCTGAGGGGCATTATCTTCTGGATAATGTAAAAGTAGAATCGGATAACAAGGAAATCAAGCCTTCGCAGATGAATATGTATCTTCGCCAGACACCCAATGCCAAGTGGTTCAGTCTGGTGAAACTCCCTATGTACATTTACGGAGCAGCTGGAAAGGATTCTACAAAGTGGATTAACCGTTTCTTGTACCGCATGGGAGATGCCCCCCGTATTTATGACCCGAATCTGGCGGAAGAAACCCGCTTGCAGATAGAACAGGCGGTGCGCAACATGGGATACATGAGCGGGCAGGTGAGTATGCACACTCAGGTGAAAGGAAAAAAATCAAGGTCGGTTATCAGATTCACTCCGGTGAACCTTACCTGATTTCGCATGTGGCATACGATATTGCCGACTATCAGATACATGATTACCTGATGGCTGATTCAGCCCGTTCTTATCTGAAGGCCGGCTCCCGTCTTGACGTAAATAAACTAGATCAGGAACGTGACCGCATTACACAGTATCTTCAGAACCGGGGTTATTATCGTTTCAACAAAGACTTTATCACGTATCAGGTCGATACCATGCGTAACTCGCGCAATGTCGACTTGATTATGCAACTCCATCCTTATCGGCGGAAGAAGGAAGACCCACCTTCACAACATCGTCAGTATTATATACGCAACGTCGATTTTATGTTCGATGTGGACTTTGCAGAGCTGACTTCCGAGAGCTTGAAAGGAGTGGATTCTCTTCGCTCGGGAGGAGTGAATTTTTTCTATAAGGATAAGTTGTTCTTGCGTCCGCAGGTAATCAGTGATTATCATTATTTGCAATCCGGGAAACTGTATCGTAACCGTGATGTGCAGAATACTTATTCTGCTTTGGGACGACTGAATATCCTGAAATATTCCAACATCCGTTTCCGTGAAGAGCTGGAGGCTGATTCGGCTTATCTGGATGCGTATGTCATGCTTACCCGCAACAAGAACAAGTCGCTTTCTTTTGAAATTGAAGGTACCAACTCGGCTGGCGACTTGGGTGCTGCGGCTTCCGTAGCTTATTCTCACCGGAACTTGTTCAAGGGTTCTGAAACTTTTACCATTAAGCTACGTGGGGCGTACGAAGCGGTTACAGGACTGGAAGGATATGCCAACAGCAACTACCTGGAATACGGGGTGGAAACCAGTTTGAGCTTCCCGGAATTTATGTTCCCCTTCCTCTCGTCTGATTTTCGTCGTCGGAGTCGTGCTACGTCTGAGGTGACGATGAAATACAACTGGCAGATTCGTCCGGAATTTGAGCGTACAGTGGCCTCTGCGGCCTGGAGTTACCGTTGGGGAAAGCGTGGAGCGACTCATCGTTTCGATGTGTTCGACTTGAACTACATTTACATGCCCTATCGTTCGGAAACTTTCCGTGAATATCTGGACTACATGGATGAGAGAAACCCCCTGTTGCGTTATAGCTACGAAGACTTGTTTATCGTGCGCTTGGGATATACGTATACTTACAACAGCTCAGGGGCTACCACATTGAAAACGTCGCAACGTAATTCTTACTCCATCCGTTTCAATATTGAAGAGTCGGGCAACCTGCTGTATCTGTTTTCGCGGATGATTAACGGCAGTCCGAAGAACGGAGAGGCGTACCAGATGGCCAATATCAGTTTTGCGCAGTATGTAAAGACGGATTTCGATTATGCCAAGAATTTCATGATTGACGACCGTAATGCCCTGGTGTTCCATGTGGGGGTAGGGGTAGCCGTTCCGTACGGAAATTCCAAGAGCCTTCCATTTGAAAAACTCTATTTCTCCGGAGGTGCCAACAGTGTGCGCGGATGGAGTGTCCGTTCGCTGGGACCGGGCGGTTACCGTGGCGACAGCAACAGTCTGGATTATGTAAACCATACCGGTGACATCAAACTCGACCTGAACTTGGAGTATCGTACCCATTTGTTCTGGAAACTGAACGGTGCGGCATTTGTGGATGCCGGAAATGTGTGGACCATCCGAAATCGGGAAATGCAGCCCGAGGGACTTTTCAAGTTCAACCGTTTCTATAAACAGCTGGCCGTGGCCTACGGATTAGGGTTGCGTTTCGACCTGGACTTCCTGATTATCCGTTTCGACGGAGGTATGAAGGCTATCAATCCGATGTACACCGGACGCGACCGTTATCCGATTATTTCTCCTGACTTCAAGCGCGACTTCGCGTTTCATTTTGCAGTAGGTTATCCCTTTTAATATCATCTATTATATGGACAAGAATGTATATACCATTGAAGAAGTAGACGAGCTGAAAGCTTGGGCAGAGCAGGCCGAATTTCCGGCAGAGATGCAACTGGACAAGGCTGTCTATATACCCGATGTCAAAGAAACCGTGCACCGGTTAATCATGCAGGCCTACGTGTGTCATGAGAATCCGCGTCTGCAGGGATGTCTGCGCCTGCTGGAGCGTATCAAGGCAAGGTAGAAGAAGAGAAAAGAAGCTAGATGCGGCTAAAATGCCGGCTTTCTTCATATTTGCAAAAAAAATACGAAATTTGCACAGCAACAATAAAGATTAATTTATACACCTTTATAAAAATAACAATTATGACAAAAAGTGCATTACAATCGCAAGAGCTGCTTACCAGCCGAAATTGCCGAAAGCGTTGACTGGTGCTGTAGTAGCTAAGGAAGGCGAACCGACTCAGTCTGTAGCCGATCAGGAAGAAATCAAGAAGCTGTTCCCGAACACATACGGTATGCCGTTGATTCAGTTCGTGAAGGTGAAGCTAAAGAATTTGCTCCGATGAACGTCGGCGTAATCTTGTCTGGTGGACAGGCTCCTGGTGGCCACAACGTAATCTCAGGTTTGTTCGACGGTATCAAGAAACTGAATCCGGCTAACAAACTGTACGGTTTTATCCTGGGTCCTGGCGGTTTGGTTGACCACAACTATATGGAACTGACAGCTGATATTATCGACGAATACCGTAACACTGGTGGTTTCGATATTATCGGTTCAGGACGTACCAAACTGGAAAAAGAAGAACAGTTCGAAAAAGGATACGAAATCTTGAAAGAACTGGGTATTAAGGCATTGGTAATTATCGGTGGTGACGACTCTAACACTAACGCTTGTGTATTGGCTGAATACTATGCTGCTAAGAACTATGGCGTACAGGTAATCGGTTGTCCGAAGACTATCGACGGTGACTTGAAGAACGACATGATTGAAACTTCATTCGGTTTCGATACTGCCTGCAAGACTTACTCAGAAGTTATCGGTAACATCGAACGCGACTGTAACTCAGCTCGTAAATACTGGCACTTCATCAAGTTGATGGGACGTTCAGCTTCTCACATCGCACTGGAATGTGCTTTGCAGACTCAGCCGAACATCTGTATCATCTCAGAAGAAGTAGAAGCTAAGAACATGTCTTTGGATGACATCGTTACTTACATCGCTCAGGTAGTTGCTGACCGTGCTGCTGCCGGCAACAACTTCGGTACTGTATTGATTCCGGAAGGTTTGATTGAATTCATCCCTGCTATGAAGCGTCTGATTGCTGAATTGAACGACTTCCTGGCTGCTAACGGTGAAGAATTCAACAGCATCAAGCGTTCTAAACAGCGCGAATACATCATCAGCAAGCTGTCTGAGGAAAACGCTGCTATCTATGCTTCTCTGCCGGAAGGCGTAGCTCGTCAGTTGTCACTCGACCGTGACCCGCACGGAAACGTACAGGTTTCTTTGATTGAAACTGAAAAGCTGTTGTCTGAAATGGTAGCTACTAAGTTGGCTGCATGGAAAGAAGAAGGCAAGTTCGTAGGTAAGTTTGCTGCTCAGCACCACTTCTTCGGTTACGAAGGACGTTGCGCTGCTCCTTCTAACTTCGATGCTGACTACTGCTACTCTTTGGGTTACACTGCATCTATGTTGATTGCTAACGGTAAGACTGGTTACATGTCTTCTGTACGTAACACTACAGCTCCTGCTGCAGAATGGATTGCAGGTGGTGTGCCTATCACTATGATGATGAACATGGAACGTCGTCACGGTGAAATGAAGCCGGTTATCCAGAAAGCATTGGTGAAACTGGATGGTGCTCCGTTCAAGGCATTCGCTGCCGTACGTGACACTTGGGCTAAGGAAACTGCTTACGTATATCCGGGTCCTATCCAGTACTTCGGTCCTACAGAAGTTTGCGACCAGCCGACTAAGACTTTGCAGTACGAACAGGCAAAATAATTTGATTCCTGAATTCCCCGAAGAACTTTCTATAGGAAAATTGATTTAGCGAAGAATCAGGCCGACCGAAAGAGGGCCGGATTCTTCGCTATTTGTTGAAACAAGCTTAACCGGTTCTGCCGGTACATCTGTTGAAATTCTCTATAAACTTTTAGTTAAGATGACAAAGAAATCACCCATTCTCGCGGTGAACGAGCCCGTGAAAAAAACAACCCGCAAGCGTCCTGCGCCTCGAAAAGCGGCAGGCAGTAAGAAGATCGCTTCCGGAAAGACGTCGGGCAGGAATTCCAAAGGGAAGAAAACCATCCGTCGCTGGCAGATGCCTTCGTGGTGTTACTATCTGCTGCTTGGTTTCATTGGAGCCTGTTTTGTCATCTGTTTTATTATTTCTTTATTCGTCCGTACGCCTACCGCTGGAAACCTTGCTATGGCATGAAAGCATACGGGGTATGTCTGCCATACGGATTTGAAGTGCACGGTTTCGATGTGTCCCATCATCAGGGACAGATAGACTGGAGTGAACTGCAGAAAACCCAGACAGCTCCTTTCCCTGTACGTTTTGTATTTATGAAAGCTTCCGAGGGAGGTGATTTCAGCGATACAGCCTTTATTCATAACTTTGATGAGGCCCGTAAGCATGGATTTATCCGCGGTGCCTATCATTTTTACAATCCCAAGACAGACGCTTCCCGTCAGGCCGATTTCTTTATCCGCTCCGTGAAACTGGAATCGGGCGACCTGCCTCCGGTGCTCGACATCGAGGTGAGGGGAGAAGATGAGAAAAAGCTTCGCCGCGACTTGAAAGTCTGGCTGGATAAAATCGAAGATTATTATCGGGTAAAACCGATTCTCTATACCTCTTATAAATTTAAGACCCGTTACTTGAACGATTCCGTTTTCAACTCTTATCCGTACTGGATAGCCCATTATTATGCCGACTCGGTGGAATACAAAGGGCAGTGGCGTTTCTGGCAGCATACTGATGTGGGACGTTTGCCGGGCATCCGTGAGGATGTAGATTTGAATGTGTTCAACGGCACGCTGGATGAGTTGAAGCGCATGACGATACCCTGATTCAGAAAAAATTCTTATCATACAGACAAACAAAAACCCTCCGCAGGTATCCTTTTGAGGAAATCCCTGCGGAGGGTTTGTTTTTATATAGAAGATAGGGAAACCCCGCTGACTTAGTTGCGGAACTTCAATGCATCTCCTTCGCGTTCTACGATGATCGGTTTTTCGCGGTTCACTTCCTGTGACAGAAGCTTCTTTGACAAATCGTTCAGCAAGTAGCGCTGGATGGCACGTTTTACCGGACGTGCACCGAATTCTGGGTCATAACCTGCAGTAGCCAGGAAGTCGACCGCAGCATCTGTCATCTGTAAAGTCACTCCATTGCCTTCCAGCATCTTCCTGATACCGTTGATTTGCAGGCGTACAATCTGTTCGATTTGCGGCTTGTTCAGCGGCTGGAACATGATGGTCTCGTCAATACGGTTCAGGAATTCCGGACGGATGGTCTTCTTCAGCATGTTCATCACCTCTTTCTTGGTCTCTTCTACAATCTGGTCGTGGTTCTGGTCGTTAATCTTCTCGAACTGACTCTGAATGTAGGCACTGCCCAGGTTAGAAGTCATGATGATGATGGTGTTCTTGAAATTCACCGTACGTCCCTTGTTGTCGGTCAGACGTCCGTCGTCCAATACCTGCAACAAGATGTTGAACACATCCGGATGAGCCTTCTCGATTTCATCGAACAGCACGACAGAGTACGGTTTCCGGCGTACGGCTTCAGTAAGCTGACCACCTTCATCGTAACCTACGTATCCCGGAGGCGCACCAATCAAACGTGACACGGTATGCTTTTCCTGATACTCACTCATGTCGATACGCGTCATCAGCGATTCATCATCGAACAGGTATTCTGCCAGTGCCTTGGCCAGTTCGGTCTTACCCACACCCGTCGTACCCAGGAAGATGAATGAACCAATCGGACGTTTCGGGTCTTGCAGTCCGGCACGGCTACGGCGTACGGCATCAGCCACGGCTTCGATAGCTTCGTCCTGTCCGATAACCCGCTTGTGCAACTCATCTTCCAGATGAAGCAGCTTTTCTCTTTCGCTTTGCAGCATCTTGCTTACCGGTATGCCCGTCCAGCGAGAAACTACATCGGCAATGTCTTCAGCCGTTACCTCTTCCTTGATTAAAGCGCTGTCACCCTGCTTCTTCTTCAGGTCTTCCTGGATGGACTTAATTTCGTTCTCCAGTGCCTGAAGCTTTCCGTAGCGGATTTCAGCTACACGTCCGTAATCACCTTCACGTTCTGCCTTGTCGGCTTCGAACTTCAGTTGTTCGATTTCCTTCTTGTTCTGCTGAATCTTGTTCACCAGTTCCTTCTCACTCTGCCATTTAGCCTTGTAAGAAGTCTCCTGTTCCTTCAGTTCTGCAATCTCCTTGTTCAGCTGAGCCAGTTTAGCCTCGTCCTTTTCACGCTTGATAGCCTCACGTTCAATTTCGAGCTGCTTCAACCGACGTTCGATTTCATCCAGTTCTTCCGGAAGCGAATCACGCTCCATACGCAGTTTGGCAGCCGCTTCATCCATCAGGTCGATGGCCTTATCCGGCAAGAAACGGTCGGAAATGTAACGGTTGCTCAGTTCCACTGCCGCGATGATGGCTTCGTCCTTGATACGCACCTGATGGTGATTCTCGTAACGCTCCTTCAATCCACGCAAGATGGAGATAGAGCTGGCTGTATCCGGTTCGTCTACCATGACTGTCTGGAAACGACGTTCCAATGCCTTATCCTTTTCGAAATACTTCTGGTATTCATCGAGGGTAGTGGCACCGATGCTCCGCAGTTCACCACGGGCCAGAGCCGGTTTCAGAATGTTGGCGGCATCCATGGCACCTTCCCCTTTTCCGGCACCCACCAGCGTGTGGATTTCATCGATAAAGAGGATGATGTTTCCGTCGGACTTCGTCACTTCGTTGATAACCGATTTCAGACGTTCCTCAAATTCACCTTTGTATTTGGCGCCTGCAACCAGCGCACCCATATCCAGTGAGAACAGCTGCTTGTTCTTCAAGTTTTCCGGCACATCTCCACGAAGGATTCGTTGTGCCAGTCCCTCTACGATAGCCGTCTTACCCGTACCCGGTTCACCAATCAGAATCGGGTTGTTTTTCGTACGTCGGCTCAGAATCTGCAGTACCCGTCGGATTTCCTCGTCACGGCCGATAACCGGGTCAAGTTTTCCGCTTCGTGCAGCTTCAATCAGGTTGATGGCATATTTGTTTAATGACTGATAGGTATCTTCACTCGACTGTGAGGTGACTTTCTGTCCCTGACGCAGTTCCTGAATGGCAGCCCGCAGTTCCTTGTCGGTAAGGCCCGCATCTTTCAGGATGGTGGCCACCGTACTTTTCACATTCAGCAGTGCCAGCAACAAGGCTTCCAGTGACACATATTCATCACCCAGTTCCTTAGATACTTCCACGGCTTTCTGCAATACCTCGTTGGCGCTTCGGCTCAGGTAAGCTTCCCCACCTGAAACTTTCGGCAGTGAGGCAATTTGTCTGTCGAGTACGGTTTCTATCTGCTGGCCGTTTATACCGAGTTTTTGGAAAATGAAGTTCGTTACATTTTCGCCCACCTTCAGCAAACCTGCCATCAAATGTTCCGGCTCGATGGCCTGCTGTCCACGGCTCTGTACCAGATTTACCGCTTCCTGCACTGCCTCTTGCGATTTGATTGTAAAGTTGTTAAAGTTCATAAATGGTCTCCTTTCTCGTTATTAGTTGTGGTTTCTTATTATTTTCATTTCGTTTGTCGCAGCCCGTCCTGTATGTTTGCAGGCTTGCTGTGACGCTTAGTTTAATTCAAATTCTTTGCCACAGCTTGTAAAGAATAAAAAACTGACGAATTGTCATTTTGTGATGCTTTTACACTGAAAATCTGTCAGTTATGTGTCGCTTTTTGTCAGCTTGAAAAACGCAAGTGCGTTTCGGTTCAAACGCAAGTACATTTGACATGAAACGCAAGTGCGTTTTATCTTAAACGTACTTGTGTTTTCTTTTAAACGCAAAGGCGTTTTTTTGAGAGAAAAGAGGAAATTTATAACTAGCTAAAAATCAGCTTCTTTTACGATGTGTAGTTTTTCTCCAGTCACCGGATGTATGAACTCCAATGCGGCGGCATGCAGATACAGACGGTCGGACGGCTGACCGTAGAGGTCATCACCTACAATCGGATGGTTCAATCCCTCCGGATGGGCGGCATGTACACGGAGCTGATGGGTACGTCCCGTATGCGGATAGAATGTGACCCGTGTTTTTCCGTCCTTGCGTTCCAGTACCCGATAGGAAGTGACGGCCCGCTTGCCATACTCCTGGCTGACCATCTGGCGCGGACGATCCATCGGGTTCGGACAGATGGGCAGGTCGATGATGCCTTCGTCAGTTTCCAGTTCTCCTTCCAACAGGGCCGTATAGCGCTTTTGGATAAGACGCGTTTCGAAAAGTGCCTGAAGTTCCTTGTGTACCTCCTTCGTTTTGGCTGCGAGCAGCAGGCCGGAGGTAGCCATGTCCAGACGGTGCACGATGAGCGGACCGGTGGCCTTGGGGTAAAGGTTGTGCAAGCGCTGGAGAATGGAATCAAGGTCGTTCTTGCCCGGTACGGAAAGCATACCTGCCGGCTTGTGTACCACCAGAAGCCACTCGTCCTCGTAGAGAATCTCCAGTGCTGTCTGGCGGTGCACATCCTCCTCCAGCGGGTTCGGTTCCATGTCCAGTCCCACGAGCATGTGTTTCAGAATCGGTTCACATTTCCCTTTGCACGACGGATAGAAATGTCCTTCGCGGCGAATTTCATCCTTGGGTGACATGCCCCACCAGAATTCACCCATAGCCAATGGCTGGAGCTGATGCAGGTAAGCATACTGAAGCAATTTAGGGAGTGCGCATTCTCCTGCACCGGCCGGCGGTGTCTTTTGCGGAGTAGAGCGGAAAATCTCGCATAAATCTTTTACTTCCCTTCGTGCGTTGAGCATGCGGAACTTGGCGAACAGACGCAACTGGAGAGCCGCCGAACGAGTTTTCCGTTCGTGGCGCAAGGTCTGAATCTCCTGCTCGAGTGCCTGGAAAGCCTCTCCGGCCGCTTGTACCTTCTCTTTCAATCTCCGTTCCAACCGTTTGAACTCCGCTTTTTGAAACTGGCTTTCGCGCGACATTGCTTCCGCTTCTTCGGGTGAAACACCTTCCTTCCGACGTTGTTCACGGAGGGTTTTCGCCTCTTTCAGCTTCTGTTTTTCAGAAGCCAGCATGGCTTGTGCCTCTTCTTCCGCCTTCTTCCATTCCTCCCGAGCCGAGCAGTATGCTTCGCTGGCTTCCATAGCGGCAATCCGGTGGTTGATGCCGGAAATCTCCGCTTCCTCAATACGGAAAAACCCGTCGGGTTGCAGGAGGTCATACACCGGAGGTACGAAAAAACGCGTGGTGGTTGCTTCCGGCCAGGTTGCCCGAAAAAGCAGCCAGGTACCCCAGTTTTCCTTCGATATCCTTTATTACCAGTACCCCGAACATTTTTCCCTGACGAAGTTCCTCCTGCCAGTCATCCCGTGTGAGCAGATACTGACGCACCTCGTCGGCCGCCAGTCGGGTGAGCGGGTGAGGGGTGTAGTGGAAAGGAAAGGTGAAGGCTTTCGGCAAGGCGATGCCATCAGTCGGGGTATGGAAGGAATGTATCATGGTGAAATATTGAGTTCGTTTTTATTGCGAGGGCAAAGGTACGAATAAAATGGCTTCTATAAAAATGATTTTGTATATACCATATATATCGTATATATTTCGTATCTTTGCGAAAAAGGGAAATTATGGAAGCAACAGTTACACATCGAAGAAAGATTATTGATTTGAAAGAAGATACCTTTAAGGCACTTTCAGTTATGGCAGCCCGACAGGGGACAAACCTGAAAAAGTTGATTGAGAATCTGCTTGACAAGACCGCAGAAGAATATGACGATAGCGAGGCTTACCGTTATCTGTCAGAAAACTATCCGGACGGGAAGGTCAAGTTAGATGGTAAGGAGCGCAAAGATTTTATGGACTGGCTGGGAGTGGTTGAAAAATGAGGGTAGAGTTTTCAAAGGAGTTTGAGAAGGCCGTCCGTAAACTTTCCGGAAAGATGCTGGAGTCGGTACGTGAAGCGGTTCAGGAAGTGATGGATGCTGAAAATATCGAGGAACTGACGGATTGCAAGAAACTGGTGGATTATGACTTCATTTACCGCCTGAGGATAGGTAGTTACCGTGCCTTTTTCAGTTTTCATGTGCGGATAGTGGATGATTGTGTGATGTTCCTCTATCTTGTGCCTAGGGGACAGGCATACGATAAGAAGATGGAAAAGAATCTGCAAAGAAATGATGTGTAGCAGGGTTTGTTGCATAATGTATATTTTATGAAAACAAAAAGA
>ENA-OPZN01000103-OPZN01000103.1-human-gut-metagenome-genome-assembly--contig:-NODE-103-length-33550-cov-3.198366_pt1 | contig 33550 bp, 47 predicted proteins | sample MGYA00242483_ERZ504503 | MGnify/ENA primary metagenome ERZ504503 (study PRJEB26092, sample SAMD00036285) | human gut metagenome | host: Homo sapiens | study: EMG produced TPA metagenomics assembly of... | reverse complement strand
TTTTTCGGCGCCCCCCGCACGCCACTCGCGGGTTTCTAGGCGGCACCGGGCCTCGCGATCCTGGTGCCGTTTTTCAGCGATACCGTCATTATGAGACAAGCGCCGAAGAAACCGCAGGGCTCATCTTTGCTCACTCGCAATGATGACAGAACGGGTTCCAAATCGAAAACGCCTACCCTTTCCTGCTTTCGCAAGCTGCACCCTCATCAGCGCACGCCCTCAAGTAATCGCACTGCTACGGCCCGCTGTTACATCCCGTTGCTTGTGGCAACGGACCATCTGCGGATAGCATTGCGGTAACGTAGGAACCGGGAGAGAGAAAGGGCTCCCTATGCTAAACGAGAACATCCGCGAACTCAGGAAATCGAAAGGTTTGTCCCAAGAGGAGCTCGCGCTCAAGCTGAACGTGGTGAGACAGACGGTCTCGAAGTGGGAACGCGGGCTCTCGGTGCCCGACGCTGAGATGCTCGTCGCCATCGGAGGGGTGCTCGAAACCCCGGTGAGCACGCTGCTGGTCGAGACCGTACCCGCATCCGAACCCGAGGGCCTGCAAGCGCTCTCCGAAAAACTCGAAGTGCTGAACGACCAGTTCGCACGGGCACAGGAATTCAAGCGCCGTGCGCTGCACGCCCTTTGCATCGCGATCGCCGCCATCACGGCACTTGTCCTTATCGCACTGGCGGCGATTGGCGGCTCGTATCTCGAATGGGATTTCTCCAATCCGGAATACGCGGTGGCAGGAACGATGCTCCATGGATTCGAATGGGTCTTTGTGCGGATCGCGCCCGTCGTCCTGCTCGTCGCCATCGTAGGGGTTGGCGCCACGAGAAGGAAGGCATAGCACGAGCATTGATCCGCGCCTCCTTCCAAGCAACAGCCCGTTGCTCGACCAGCGCGCCGAATCGCGGGATAATCGCAGGCAAGCGGCGGGATCAAACCCCGCCGCCCACGCCCCGATCAAAGGAGATCCGCCATGATCCTGCTTAAAGACGCCCTGGCTCAAGCCCGACGCGAACGCGGCCTCACCCAAGAGGAACTCGCCGCGCGCCTTTACATCACGCGCCAGGCGGTCAGCCGTTGGGAGACCGGAGCGACCGAGCCCGGCATCGACATGATCAAACTCATTGCGCGCGAACTCGACGTCCCCGTGACGCGCCTGCTCGACATGCCCGAGCACTACTGCCAGAGCTGCGGCATGATGTTCACCGAACCCGACCAGCGCGGACATGAAGCGGATGGAACCGAGACCGACGAGTTCTGCCGCTGGTGCTACGACCAGGGCGCCTACACGTACGAAACCACGATGGAAGAGATGATCGAGGACTGCGCCCCACGCATGGCCGAATACATGAATTGGTCCGTGGATGAATGCGCCTCGCTGCTCGGCGCCATCCTCCCCACGCTGCGCCGGTGGAGCGGCGGGGACGCGTAGCCGCGCCCCATTCATCTATTCCTGCATTTGAAAATTCTTGCCAAGTTTTTATTTGCATCGATATACTGTCAATGACAATAACTTGGCAATAGAGGATGAACATGGACAGGAGCGAAATCCTTGCAAGAAGCCGCATGGATAACCAGCATCATGACGAACGGGAGCGCAGAGTGACCGACAAGGCGTGCACCTGGGGAGCGGTGTCCATGGCAATCTCCGCTGCCGCAATCTTCTTTATCCGCTTGCTCGCGAAGGGTGGAAACCCGTACGACCTGCTTGCCATCTTGTTCGCGTACCTCGCCGCCGCTCATGCCTATACATGGAGCAAAAGCAGGTCGCGGTGGACGCTCATAACAGCCGCCGCATACACCGTCGGCGCCGCTGCCTTGCTATGCGCCTACGCACTGTTGGACTGATACCGCCGTGAAGGAATCGCTAACCCTTAAGAACTCGCTGAGAGCGGCTCGCAAAGAACGGGGGCTCTCGCAGGCACAGCTTGCCGAGATGACGGGAGTGTCCCGAAACACCATCAGCTCGATCGAAACGGGACAGTTCAACCCCACAGCGAAGCTTGCGCTTGTCCTCTGTATCGCGCTCGACAAGAAATTCGAGGAACTGTTCTATTTCTAGAGACCAGGAATCGTCGGTCATTTCCCGCGATGCTTCCGGCGGCGCTTCTCGCAGCGGAGCTCCCACCGCTCACGCTTGTTCTGCTCATGCGAAAACCGCCTGGTGGAGCGTGCCTCCCCTTTCGTCCGCTCCCGCTCACGCGCCAGGGCCAGCTGAGATGCTGTCGAGGTCCCGCGTGCCTTCATGGCTTTCGCGACCTCCCGTGCACGGCGCTTGGGATTGCCAGCCATGCGCTCCGAACGCGAATCGACGGGTACGCAGGCTTCGCTTAATTGCAGGCTCTCCCAATGCCCAAGCACCCATGCATAGATTTCTTCGTTCGATGGCTCCGCGCCAAACACCACGCGCGCCACGCTCAACCCGCCCCGTTCGACATGCTCAACCACGCCCACCCAAAACTGACCGTTGTGATAGACCGTCAGCGTCGATGAGACTTCCCACTTCCGCATAGCCGCGACCTCCTTCTATGTAGGGCTACGCGAAGAAGGGACAACCAAGGAGGCAGGTTACTGGCGGGCGAACGCCCACGGCCCGACTACCCGACGGGCGCTGTGTTTTTATCTTCGATAGACGAATTATAGCACCGCTGTACCCGCCCTCGCGCCTTGCGAACCGGATGCCGGATCACAGTCTTGAGCTTCTCGGGCGCGGTGCGGCGAGCGTCGTTGAGGTAGATCTCGTGATGGAGGCGCTCGTCACTAAAATCCTCGATGTAGCCGTTTTCCTCGGCAAACGCGCGCATGGCCTCAACCGTCACCGGCTCGTCGTCATAAGCGCCCACGTGCAAACACTGGACACAGAGACCCTCTTCGATGGTGAGAAGCTCCACCATCGAGAAGTCGCGCTTCTTCTTGGCGGTCGCCTCGGCAACGGCCCAATCGAAGTCCTCGCGCATCACGAACTCGGGAACACGAATGACCGAGATCCAGTTGAAATCCTCCTTGTGAGCGTAATCCACGCCCAACACACCGTCCTGCCACCAGAAGCCCTCCAGCGGCGGAACCACGAAGTCGAAGTATCCCTCGATGCGGTGGTCACCCTTCTTGGACATCTTGATGGTGTACGCCACGCCATAGAGCGCCTCGAGCGCGTCCTTGTACGCCCCGCCCTCCTCGTTGGGGTCGCCGTGGCCGCGAACCGCCAAAAACGTCATCTCCGGGACCTCGATGATCGTCGGCTTCTTCGGCGGCAGGTAGAACTCCTTGTATTCCTTCTTGTAGTCGAATGCCATCGCAATCCCCTCTCGCGAACATCATTGAATTAATGATAATCGAACATATGTTCTTGTCAATGAGTTTCCAGAGCAGTTTAGGTCGATTCGCCTAACGCGATTTCACGGCGTAGGTCGCCCAGAAGGTCGGGATGTTCAGGTCATGCAGGCGGCCCTTGCCAGAGGTGTCTTCATAACAGTCAATCAGCTGGAAACCCGCTTGCAGCTGACCGCGAATCTGCTCTTCCATCGTATGTGAGAACAGAATGCCGTCCTCAACAGGATCGAGCGCCGCCAGGTGCTCGGGATTCTTCAACGGGTTGAACGGCAGGCTGTACACCGCCCGTTCCTCCGCTGGGTAGTCGAACACATATCCAAAGCCGTTGTCCATGCCCGCCAACAGGCGACCACCAGGCTTCAGAATGCGATAGCACTCGCGCCAAAGCGGCTTGACCTCCTCTATGTAACAGTTCGAGACGGGATGGAAGATGAGGTCGAACTCCCCGTCCGCAAAGGGAAGCGGACGGGACATGTCGCCTCGAACGATCTCGATCTCATACCCCTCGCGCTCGGCGACCATCCGCTCGGATTCCAGCTGACTAGGCGTGTAATCGAACACGGTGCATCGCGCCCCCGAGGGCGGCAAAGATAGGCATCTGCTGACCACCGCCGCTTGCCAGCCCGAGCACGCGCAGGCCAGACAGGTCGCTCGGATACCATGCGGGCGGAACGGGCTTGGTGGGAGTCAACAGCATGCGCCACTCGCCCTGTCTAGCCTTGAGATACTCCTCATGGCTCAAGGGCGTACCCCACTCCCAACCCTTTGCGTTCCACCCGTCGATGGCACGCGCGTTCACGTCGACGTAGATATCTCTCGTTATTTCCGGCATACGCTGGGCCTCCTGTATTCAACTTGATTCAATCGCGTGCATCCAAAAGCCCCGCGGATTAAACTCCAAACGAGTTCGCGCGACTATCAACGCGAGCCAACCCCTCGCCCAACTATAATCTAGCCACAAGGTGCAACTGAGCCCGAAGCCCAATCTTTCGAACCATCGCTCACAGGAGGGTGCATGAACAGGAAGAAAGTCCTTATCGCAGCGGCAAGCGCACTTGTCGCCCTCGGCGTCCTCATGGCACTCCTCCTTCCATCTGGCGGGAACGTGCAATCAGCCAAGCACATCGCACACGCAACGGACCTTTACACCAAAGAGGACATCGAAGCCGCGTTCGACGCCATCGAGTCGGAGTTCGCATCGGGGTTCAAGGGCTGCGCGCTCAAAGAACTCCGCTATGACGATGAGATTGAAGCTCAATATCTGGACGAAACTCCTGAGCACAAGCAGAAGGGCACTGGGGACCGCATCGTCGTGCTATCCGAATTCACGACCGACTGGCGGGCGGCTGACGAGGGCTTCTCGCCGAACGACAGATACGAGGGCTGGCAATGGGTTCTGACCAGGCCCTCGCAAGGCGCCCCATGGAAGGTCGTCGACTGGGGCTATTGATGATGCCCCCAATGACCTCCGAAATAAACCAGGCCCATCATAGCGACCCCGATCAAGCGCAAGGCATGCGTGTGCGGCGGCACGGCGACATCATGCAAATAAACCAGGCCGGATAAGTGTCGCAAACCACACGAGCATGCATGCGATATCTACCGCACACGCTGCGCCCAATGCAAGGCGAGCGTATGGGTCGCGCACGCCATCGCGCGCGATCTCATGGGCCAATCGCTCACGAAGCACGACCTTATCCGCAGCGGCGCACTTGCCCGCAGCCAACTCGGCAAGCACCCCGGCGGCGGATGCAGCGGATACGGCCCTCTCGCCCGCCCGTGCAATCACCGTAAAGCCCATCACCATGCCCAAAAGCGTCATCGAGTAAAATGCGACGGACCCCACCAGATAGCGCGCGGTAAAAGAGACCGCGACAAGACAGACTCCCGCACCTACGGCAACGCAGGCAAGCGCGAGCGTCCTACCTATGGCCACCCGCGCTTCGCGATCGACCATCTCTTCCATTTCCGCAACATCCCCTTTCACGAGCTCATCAATGCTCGTTCCGAATATCTCGGAAAGAACCAGCAGGGATTGCGCGTCAGGGAGCGTCCTGCCCGTTTCCCAATGCGAAAGCGTTGGGCGCGATACATATGCGCGGCGAGAAAGTTCCTCTTGAGAAATCCCAAGGCGCTGCCGCTCGCGACGAATCCGGTTTCCGACCTCCATTGTCCCTCCTTCGATACATGCATCCCCGGAGATGTTGCAGATGGTTATAGCACATGGAGCGGAAATCGTCCGTAAAAATACTTATCGAGCGGCTCACCTGCGCTTTTTAATTAGATGAACAATATGATCTAAGCATCTGAGACCGGATTGCGAGCCCCTGCCAACATGAGGTCGGCGAGCATTCGGGCATGAAGCAAGTGGAAACCCGCCTGCTTCTTCCGCAAGCATCTCTTTCGATGCGGTCAGCGAACATATCAAATATCCGTCAGCCCCGCTCGAAGATCGCGCCGTAGCCCGTGTGCGGCAGGTACTCCACCGCGAGCCTCTCACCCTCGTCGACATAGCCGGAGAACACCGTGAGGTCGACGACCTCTCCGGTCTCGCCGTCGCGCACCGAGATGCCCCGGCGCTCGCTCGGCACGTCCGCCCCGCCGTGCGCGCGGCCGACCGCGACGCCCTCGATCCTGAGGTAATCCCCGTCGATAATCCGGGGCACGTCGAGGAGGGCGGCGACGAGGAAGCCCACCGTAGCGACCGCCACGACCATCGGGATGATGTTCAAGACCCTCAGGAACAGGACGTCGTTCCTGCCGCTGAAGCTCTTCCTCACCTCGTTCGGGCTCCGGAAGACAGCGTCGATGAAGTCCCTTTTGCGCACGAGGTGCGAGACGCAAAGGGCAAACGCGACGAGGAAGACCAAGGATCGCATCGCGAGCCTGAAGACGGCATATTCCATCACCCGCTCACCTCCAGCCCCGACAGGACCTCGCGCGCAGCGCTCCATGCGGGGCGTGAGCGGCTCGAGGGCAGGGTCGTTCGCAAGACGTGCCGCCTCATCGGCGGATCCGTGCAATAACTCGTATTCGGCGAGATAGAGTTGCCAATTCGCACGCTGCTGATGGCAGGTTGCCAGCATCATGCGCTCGTGCATGCGGGCGGCGTCCGCGGCGTCGCGCTCGGCGGGGCGTCGAAGCAGCAGGTCGTAATCCAGCAGCTGCTCATCGGCGAAGCCGCGGTCGCGCGTGCCCTCCTTGAAGTTCTTGCGAAACGACGAGAGCCGATCCAGCGTGCCCCGACGCCCGCGTTGTCGCCCATGTCCAAACGCGCCATGAACTCGACCTGCATCGCTCGGAACCACCACGGGTTGCTCGCGCGCTTGAAGGTGACGGACTCGAGGCGGCGCAGGCGCCGGCGCTGTCGAGCTCAAGGTAGTCGCAGTACGCGAGCTCGATGGCGATGGTGTTGGCGGAGCGGCCGAAGCGGTCGCGCTCGGCGAGCGCATCGAGCGCCGCGCGATAACGGGCGGGGTCGCAATCCTGAGAGACGACCTCGGAAAGGCCGGTGAACAACTTTACCTTGCGCAGGCGGGTCACGAAGGCGGCCACGAGCGTCAGGGCGAGAGCAACCAGATAGAGCACATAGCGCTCGAGACGGACGGCCCAGAGCATCACGACCAGGTTGGCAAGGAGCACGACGATGAGCTGCATGCTGATCGAGCGCAGCCGCTTGAGGTACGCGGCCACGGTCCCCTGCGCATCCAGGCCCCAGTACGCGGAGCGCCATCCCCCGTCGGAGCCACGCTGTCGATACGGTTGGGCTCCGGCGTCCGGGCGGGCGCGGTCGGAAGGTTGCTCATGGCGGTCATCTCCTCCTACAAGCTGCGACGTTCAAGCCGCCGTGATCATTCGCGGGCGCGCGGGGCGCCGCATCGCCGTGCACGCCGCATCGCTGCGCCACCGGCACGGGCAACGTTCCCCAAAGCACCCAGCCCTCACATCCTCATGCATTCGAGACGGGGGTACCCACGGCGAAGCGCCGCGTTGTACTGGCTCTTCAGGCGGCCCGCCTGCAGGTACCAAGCGGCATAGAGGGCAACACCTTCGACCACGAGCATCGCCGCGAGCACGAAGGGCGCCGTCTTCGTCATGAGCAGCATCGCGTCGAAAGCGGCGAAGAGCGCCAGCACGCCGGCCGTCGCCTTTGTGCGCTCCTCAACCTGTCGGCGCAACTGGCAGCGAATGCCTTCCAGCTCCATCTCCGTATAACGCGCCGCAACGATGCCTTGGCGAACGCTTTCGTCCATATGCGCGATACAAAAACGGATCACGGGACCCTCCATCCCCTAGTCGACGAACCAGAACCACGCGAAGAATACGAGATACGGAACGCTCAGCAGGTACAGCGCGGAGATGAGTGCGATCATCCCGGTGCGAGCGGGCGAACCGTCGCTCGCTCGACGCAGCTCGCGCACCGTCAACACGATGGCGACGACGAGCGCGACGACCGCCAGGACGGCCATGCCCATCAGCATCAGGGCGATGCCGACGCTCAACGCCATGACCGGGGCCATGAGCAGGGCGCACCCGCAGCCCCCGGGGCCGTACAGCGCCCGGACGAGCGGATCGGACGACGGCGCCGTTGATGCGCAGCGATAACCGGCCCGCCGGACAGCGACTTCTGAGCGTCAACCGGGCGTGAAGAGACTCCGCCATAGGAGCCTCTCTCTTAGTCACATGCTCCATGGCCACCCCTACCCTATCGGGTCGCCCGCGGTGGCGGGGCCGTCCACGTCGCTCGCCCCCACGAGGGTGCGGGTCTTGGGATACCAGCGGACTTCGGCCATCGGCTCGTCGAGGACGAGCGCGACCTCTGGCCAATCGGCGGCGTTCACGCTGAGGCGCGCATCCACATGGTGATTCGCCACCGACTCTCCGTCCTTGTAGAGCGACACCTCGAACGTGGTGGGCGACAGCGCCGCCCCGCGGCCGCTCGGCTTGTTGATCTCGGCCTCGTAGAAGGCGAAGCGCTCCTGCTTCCAGCCGCCGTTGAGATCGTCGAGCATCTCGCTGCACGAGAAAGCGCCGCCGACGATCGAGATGACGGCGAACACGCCGCAGAACGCCACGATCGCGGCGGACCCGGTGTGTTTGTAGGAGATGGGGTCCTTTTTGCGATGGCGGCGGTAGACGAAGGGGATCGCGCCGAAGGCGACCATGAGCGCGAGCCCGAACACCCCCGTGGTGTCGGCCGAGGATAGCGCGCCCATGGCGAGGAAGAACGGCACCACGTAGCAGAGGAAGCCGAGCAGAATGCCCTTAAGCTCGCGGGCGAGAACGGCAGGGTCGATACGCCTGCGGTGCATGCGCTGCAGGTAGACCATGGGCGTGAAGCAGAGCATGGAGATGCCGAAGAGGATGAACCCGACACCGACCGACGCGCGGTTGTACAGCGCGAAAGCCCCGACGCTCGCGGCGAAGCGGCCGTAGACGAGGACGCCGAAAGCGGTGAAGAGGAAGACGCAGCCGATGATGGCGACGGCGCCCTGTTTGCGGTCCCTCGCGGTGGTGAAACGTCCCATGCTTCCTCGCTCACGTCGATGCAACCCAGTCCGTCCCCGGGCCGATAATTCAGACGAATCTAGCACAGGGCAGAACAACCCATGGCGGAGGTTCGGTAAAGGGCGCGGAGGGGTCGGCCTGCGCGAAACGGCAGCAAGGCAAATGTTCAAGCCAATTATGCCAACTTTCCGACGCACTCACGTATTGTTGATAGAGGGAGATATCGCAAACCGGTCCCTCGCACATCGAAACCACCCGAGAAAGCGAGGTGAGGACATGGGAGCTTGGAGTGCATCGGCCGCGCGACGGGCAGGCGAAACGCTCGAACGGCCGCCGCAGACGGCAGGCGAGCCGACGAGCCGCCTGATCGAAGCAGAGGCGAACCGACTCGTGGCGACGTATGCCGACACGATACTCCGCGTGAGCTACACCTATCTGCACAACACGCAGGATGCCGAGGACATCTGCCAAGAGGTCCTTCTTAAAGCCCTCGGCCGCACGAAGGGCTTCGACTCCGCCGAGCACGAGCGCGCGTGGATCATCCGCGTCGCCATCAACGCCGCGAAAGACCTCCTGAAGCGCCAGACCGGACGCGACACCGTGGCGCTCGACGAGATCAGCGAGCCCGCCGCGCCGCGGCGAGCCACGGAACACGAGCTCGAGGCCCGCGCGGAAGGCGTCCTGGAACGCGTCATGGCCCTGCCCCTGGAATACCGCGAGGCGATCTACCTCCACTACTACGAAGGGTATTCCATCAAGCAGATCGCCGCCATCGTCCACGCATCCGAATCGGCCGTGGCAACGCGACTCAGCCGCGGCCGGTCCAAACTTCGCACCGCCCTGGAAGGAGTTCGACATGAGCTCGACTTTTGATTCCATCTCCTATCGATCCGACCTTGACCAGCTCTCCTTTACCGGCGAGCAGAAGGCGCGCATGACGGCGCGACTCATCGAAGCGGCAAACGCAGTCCCCATTGGGATCCCCACCACGCACGAGACCGCGCCGAGCACCTCAGCCGAGGACACCGGCGAAGCCGCTCCCGCCGAGATCCTGGAACTCCCCGTCGACCGAGCCGATCAGCCTCCCGCATCGCGACGGGTCGCCGGCAGGCCCACCCCTTTGCTCGCTGCTCCAAAGTACGCCGCATCGCCGCGGCACTCGGCATCGCCGCCCTGCTCACGGTTGGCGGCGGCACCGCGTACGCCACGGGGACGCTCGCCCGTGCGGCGGACTCCCTCGCCGCGGTCTTCGGCGCGGGCCCCGCGCAGACCGAGCTCATCGACCGCATCGGCCGACCAATCGGCGCGAGCTGCACGAGCAACGGCATCACCATCACGGCCGACGCAATCATCGGCATGCGCCACGCCTACGCGGTGGTCTACACCATCGAGAAGGACGACGGGACGGCGTTCGATGAGATCACGATGAACGAGAACGGGCACTACAACCTCTTCCTCGAGGGAGGCGGCAACATCAACGCGCTGACCGCTCTGCGCCTTGGCGTGCAAGGCGGCCACGGCGGCGCCTACACTTTCGACGCAGACCCCTCGGACAACGCCATCCAGCTCATGGAGATGATGAGCCTCACCGGCACCGACGCCTCGCTCTCGGGCGAGACGCTGCACTTCGACGCCATCAAGCTCCTCTACATGCCCACGAGCGCAGACGGACAGAGGGACCTACCGGTTGAGACCATCGCCACCGGTGACTGGAACATGTCGTTCAAGATCGACTACGACGACCTGTCTGTCGACCTGCCCGCGGGGCAGAGCTTCACCGTGAACGGCCACAACGCTGTCGTGGATGAGCTCGCAATATCCCCACTCGGCGCGACCATCACCTACACGGTCGACGCCGTGGACGGGCCTTCCGAGCCCACCGGCCTCGAGACCAATTCCGAGAGCCGTGCCGGCTACGGCAACTTCAGCGTGACCTTCACCGACGGCACCACCGAGGAAATCGGCAGCGGCTACGGGTCCTGGCGGGAGGACGGCAAAACCGTCGTGCAGAAGACCCGCCTTTTCGACCAGATCCGCGATGTCGATGACATAGCCAGCATCACCGTCGGCGATCTGACGGTCCCCATCCAGTAGAGACGGCACCCTTTGACCGGGAAGCCTAACAGTATGAAGACGGCGGGCACCCATTTTGGCGCCCGCCATTTCCCATTCCGAACCACGCAGGACTTTTCATCGAAACACCCGGACTTCGACATCACCTTTGCCCGCGTAGCCAGCCTCCACGTCTAGGTCGGCTTGGCTTCTTGAGCTTTTTCGTATTCAAATCGGATAATGGCGAGTAGCCCCAACATAAGATGCACCTTCACCTGTGCTTTTGCCGCACGGGAAGCCCGCTGTACTTCGCGAGTTCAAAATTGAATACGAAAAAAGCTCAACTAAAGGCAATGCACAAGAGATTTGGCAGCACAAACCATCTTACGGCGGTAAGGTGAACTTGGAAAAGGACAAACATGTTCGAATCCGACGAAGGGAGCGTAGATGATTCTCTCGGAACAGATCAAACTATGCCGCAAGCAGCTCGGGATGTCGCAAGCCGATCTCGCCGACGCCATCTGGGTGTCAAGAAACACCGTAAGCAACTGGGAACGAGGCGATACCACACCTGACATTCAAAGCCTCGTGCTGATGGGCGCGCTCTTCGGGCGCTCTCTCGACGAAATTGTGAAGGGCGATGAGCAGGTGATGGCCCAGGTGCTCGAACGCGACAAGAACCACCTCATTATCGCAGGAGAGGCGTCAGACATTGGGGGCGAACAGCCCGACAGCCGAAACCATGCGACTATTCTGAACCTCTTCGGACTCCGCTCGACGGGCGGGCCCGCGCACGGCAAGTTCGGAGACGCCGATGTCACCGACCCATACGGACTCGCGTATCGCCTGGTACGTGTCGCAACGCTGTTCAGCCGCGGTCTTTACCACATCTTGGATGAACACGGATGCAAAGTGGGATCTATCACGCGCAAACACGCCCTCCAGCACCCCGTCTTCCAGGTACGCATGAAAGGATTCGACCGAGTCCAGCTCCGGCGCGAGACTCGCATCGACAACGGCTACAAAGACGTCATACGGTTCGACGGCGGCGTCGTCGGCGTGGACGGCAACCTCATGGGGGACGAGTTCTCGATACAAAGGAACGGCAGCATAATCGCCCGCGTCAGCGTGCGGCGGGCCCTCAACCGGTCTGCATACGGAATCGAGATCGTGGACGATGCGGCGGCTCCCCTCGCACTTGGTCTGACATTCGCAATCCTGATGCTTCGCGACTACGACCGCGTATGGGTGCGTGGCGCGGGCAGAGTCTCTATCTGATACTTTGAACAACTGGAAACGCTGCGAATGGTAGGTTCATTCAGCTATGCGACCGTTTCTGCCCAGCTAAACGGTCTTCCCTTGAGAACGCCCACGCACGAGCGCAATGGCATCAAGGCCGTACGTCAACACGACCAGGGTGATCGCGCAAAGTACATAGGCGTCAATCGTGTCGTAAAAGGACGAGGCCTCGAGAGCGTGTGCGTATTGTTGCAGCCCCATAAGAACCCCCACCAGGGAGAGCGCGGTACTCAGGCCGCTGGCGAACACAAGCGCGGGCATCGCCTTCGTCCGCGCAGCGAGGGCCGCCATCAAGGCGAGTCCCACGGCGATGATTCCCGGAGCGAGCTGAGTACCAAAGGTAATGAGTCCGGACGTCCAATCATACGCTCCCATGATGACCCCTTTCTCGATTTCCGCCGGTATATCTTGTATACCCTCACCCCCCTCAAGGCACCGCACGGGACTTTCACAAGAATCACAGCGATGCGCCCCGACAGCGGCAGTTGTTCCAACCTTCACATGCTGCATAATTCCCTTACAGCAATAGTGTTGTCTCACAAGCGATTTTTCGAGGGCAGCACCCCACCTAAAACCCCAGTTGGCGAATAGCTCACTACGACAAATATATGCGATATCTTTTATCGCGTTTTACTCTGAGGGATTTTTGCAGCAACTTGTGCAGCGTTTTGCTTGCCCTCTAAATTAGGTAGTTGACGCCTTATACTATGCGCCGTACAGTATCGGTCGAAGGGAGGTATCATGGATGCTCAGATGAAACGCGGCTTCCTCGAGATATGCGTGCTCGCGTCGCTCCAGGGACGGGACTCCTACGGCTATCAGATCGTAAAGGACGTGCCCGACATCCTGGGCCTCACCGAGTCGACGCTCTACCCGCTACTCAAGCGCCTCGAGAAGGCCGAGTGCCTGACCGCCTACTCCGTGGAGCACAACGGGCGACTGCGAAAGTACTACCGACTCACGCCGACCGGCGAGGAGCGCATCGCCGAATTCCTATCCGAGCAGGCGGACATCATGTCGATCTATGACTTTGCAAAGCGAGGTGCACAACGATGACCAAGCAGGAATTCCTCTCCGAGCTGGAGCGGGCGCTGGGCAAGCTCCCGCACGCCGAAGTCGAGCAGGCGCTCGCGTCTACGACGAAGCCATCAGCGATCGCATGGAAGATGGCCTTTCCGAAGCCGAGGCGTTGGCAGGCCTGGGTCCGGTCGACGAGATCGCGGCGCAGATCGCCGCGGAGACCCCGCCCATCCCTCGCGCCATCGCCCGCGCGAACACCGGCAACCGCACCCTCAACATCGTGCTGCTCGCCGTGTTCTCTCCCATCTGGATACCCATCGTGCTCGCGCTCGCGGCGGCCGCGCTCGCCGTGTACGTCGCGATTTGGGCAGTCATCGCCGCGTTGTGGGCCGTCGACGCGGTCCTCGTGCTCATGCCCTTCGCGGGGCTTGCCGCCCTTGCCTCGACCGTGGGCGGCGGGATGCCGCTGCCCGGCGTGTTCGTATTCGGCCTCTCGCTCGTGTCGAGCGGCTTCGGACTCGTCGCCTCCTTCGCCGTGTTCTGGGCCAGCAAGCTGCTCTTCCAGGCAACGCGTACCTCGCGCGCTGGATCGCGAGCCTGTTCGTACGCGTGTCCGGTAAGGCGATAACGGCGAGACGCCCAATCGGGTGAAGGCCAGCGGCACCCGAACACGCCCGACCATGCCGAGAACACTCCCTCCAACCACGCCACCCTCCCGGAAGGAGGCGCCCGCAATGCGTAAGGCCCCCAAGATCATCCTCATCACCGCCGCGGCGCTCATCGGGACCGGCACCGCGCTCTCGTGCGGCGCATGGGCGGTGGCCGGATTCGATACGGCCCGCCTGTCCACCGTGAACTACGACTGGCATCAAACGGTGAGCGCGCTCGAGGACGAAGCAACCTCGCCGCACAAGAGCATCGTCATCACATCAGAATTCGAGAACGTTCTCCTCGAACCCGCCGACGGCGATGCCATAGAGCTCGAGTACTGGACGGGAAACTGCCAGAGTGTCTCCGTCGAGGACACAGATGGCGTGCTCAAAATCGACGTCGACTCGCAGCCCATGGACGGCGGTGATGATCGACTCCTCCCCTCGCCCGAGGCCGGCGGCGTCGACGACACCACGACCGTGGTTCGCGTGCCAGCCTCGTTTACCGGCGAGATCGAGGTGCACTCCGATTCGGGCGATGTCGTTGCGACTAACGTGCACGGGCTCGCCGGGCTGCGAGCTTCCAACAGTAACGGGGACGTCGTGGCGAAGAATGTCTCTGCCGCCAAGCTCGACGCGATAAACGAGAACGGCGACACCCTGCTCTCCGGCGTCGAAGCCGAGGCGGTCCTCGCGACCAACTTCAACGGCAACATCTCGCTTGGAGGTGCTGCGGCACGCAAGGCCCAGGTCGTAAACGAAAACGGCGACATCATGCTGGTGGACATGGCACTGCAGGATGACTTGCTGTGCGAATCCGTGAACGGGGACATCTCGGCACAGAGGCTCGACATCACCGCGAGTCGGATTGAGAGTGCGAACGGGGACGTCTACCTGTCATATCTGGGGGCAGAGAACTCCTATCATATCGACGCCCACACCACCCAGGGAGACATCGTGGCACCGCGGGGTGCCGACGATGCGGCGCGCACCATCGGCGTCACCAGCAACCTGGGCGACATCCAGATCAACTTCACCTCGAAATAGGAATCACCCCTCACCTCAATTTGGGTGCCTCAATTGAGGGACTGTCCCTAAATTGAGGTGGTTAGGGCGGCGGCGAAATACAACCCAATCCAAACGCGTCCCATTGGAGGCACCCATGTCGCACGCGGCACTGCGCCTTGTTGGCATCACTAAACTCTACCGTTCGAACACCGTTTTGGGCCCCATCGACCTCTCGCTCGAAGAAGGGCGCATCTATGGCCTCATCGGCGAGAACGGCGCGGGGAAATCGACGCTCATTCGCATCGTCATGGGCTTGAGCAAGCCGACGAGCGGCACCGTGGAGCTCATAGGACAACGGGGGTCAGCTGGCCTGCGGAACGCGCGGTCGAACATCGGCTACGTCCCGGATTCGAGCGCAAGCTATCCGCTGCTCAGCGCTGCCGACAACCTCAAGGCGCGCTGTCTCGAATGGGGCTGGACCAGCGACAGATTCCGCGCATCCTCGATATGATTGGGCTTGCGGATGCAGGTAACAAGCGTGCCCGCAGCTTCTCCCTGGGCATGCGCAAACGCCTCGACTTAGGCATCGCCCTTTTAGGGCAGCCGCGCATGCTCGTGCTCGACGAGCCGACCAACGGGCTCGATCCGCTCGGCACCATCGAGATCCGCGAACTCATCAAGCGACTCAACCGCGAGCGCGGTACCACGGTGCTTATATCGAGCCACAACCTCGCCGAGCTTCATCAGACGGCGACCGATTACGTCATCCTAAGCGGTGGCAAGCTCATGGCGGAGCTGACCGCAGGCGATATCGAAAGGTTGAGCGGCGGCGATCTGGAGAAGCTCTATACGCGCATCATGATGGGCCATCATAACGGGCCGTGCCGCGGCGAGGCGGCCCCGCAGCACCTCAGACGCCCCTCGAAACCTATCTCGACATCGGGAGATGATTGCGATGTCCAGTAACGCCCCATACACGCATCGCCGCAAGTGGCGCTTTGGATGTCAGACGAAGAAGCGCTCGGGAGCCCCGTCGGCACTTATGCGATCTCTTACCGGCGGATTCTTCCTCGCCTGCCGCATCGATCGGCTGATCCCCCTTGCCGCTCTCTGCCTGATCACCTGCATCGCAACCATCTTGAACCCTGACAACGGACCGCTCTTCATGGTGGCGGGAGACCCGAATGCGGCCGTGGGGACCACCATCGGATTCGTCGGCGATGTCATCGTCCCTGGTCACGTGGCGGAATCCGTCCTCCGCGCGTCGCTCGTCTACACGATCGCGTGGATCCCAGCCGCGGCAATCATGGGCGTCACCGCTGTCGGAGTCGGCACCGCCGAGACGACGGCCCAACTCTCCCAGGCGAAAGGCGTGCCGGGAGGCGCGGCCGCCCTTGCACGGGTGATACCGCAGACGATTGCGCTCTCGCTTGCATATTTCCTGTCATGCGCAGTCGCTTTTACGCTCAAAACCTTGACGTTCGGGCCGCCGCTCACCGAAGCCACATGGGGCACGGCGCTTGCCATTACACTAACGAACTGCCTGCTCCTGTGCGCGATCCACCTGGCATCCGCCCTCATTGCCGCCGTCTGCAGAATGCCCCTTCTCGCACTCTTCCTGTCCCTGTTGATCAGCATCGGCCCGCTACTTGCATACCCAAGGGCGTACATCGCGGGAAGCACGCCGATGGTCGTTTTGGATGAGCCCCACTGTCCGGCTCATGCACACGTGCTCGCTCAACATATCCGAGGCTTCGCTTGCGGCGGGCGCGGCTGTAGGCGCAGGCATTTGTGTCGTCGCCTCGATACTTACGTATGCGATTTGCAATTGCCAGGAGGCGTGTCGATGAATTACGAAAAGCAATGCCCGTCCGCACGGAATCTCGCGTTCCTCAATCATGGTGTCTCTCCCGATCGCAACGCGCTCGCCAAGCCGCCGGGCGCGGGGCCAACCTCGGCCCCCAAACCCACCGGCCCGCGACCGCGCCCCCGCCCAGCACCCCCGCGTTACGACGGCGTCGCTCCTTGTGGGCGTGCGAGCTCATCTTGGGCTTCTGGCACTCGCCGGAACTGCGATTACATGCCTCGTCTTTCTGTTCGCCAGCAGCGGCTCGTGGATGTTCGCCCTCACCGAGGATTCGGGTATCGGTTTTGCGCCCGACCCCGCATATTGGACCATGAATGCCGAGCAACGGCTGTCGAGGCGCTTACGTGCTCGGCACTTGCCGGAACGGCATTCCTGCCGTTCACTACGCTGGCGGTATGCGGACGCCTTTGCGGGGCCCTCTATGCGACGGACGCCCGAGCGGTCTCGCGGGCGCGCGGCACATCGCCTTGGCGACTGGCAGTTGGCGACCTTCTCACCGCATCACTTCCCGTACAGGCCCTCTACGCCGCCACCGTCGTCGCGATTGCAATCGCGCTGAGCCTGCGGGCAGGGCAGGCGAACCTCCTCGGGGCAGTCCTCGCGTCGCTCGCGCCCCGACTTGCACTCGCCTTGGCCGTCAACGAATCATTCATCGCCTGCGCGCTCGCGCTGTACCGCCTCATCCCCAACCGCGCTGCGGCGTTCGGAGTCATGGCGGTCGGCTTCATCGCCGCCTGCGTGGCGCAGCTCTCGTTCCCAACGATGATATTGCCGATTCACGCCGGGCTCTGGATGCACATAAGCAGCGCAACCGCCCTGCATACACTCGTCCTGCCGGCGCTCGTCTTTTCGGGAATCACCGGCGTCATCGCGCTCGCCCTCTACGCGCACATGCAGCGATAACAGCAGGCCAGCCCTACTCCCTCACGTGTTCGAACAGGTATTCGCGCATATAGGGGATCGCAAAGCTAACCACACCGTACGACGGAGCCTCGATGAGCGCCGCATCTACGAGGCGGCGACGATAGGTGCTCACGGACGTGGGGTCGACCCCCATCTCGCGCGCGATATCGCCAGACGCCACGGGGCCAGACCCACATCGCGCCATGGCCGCAAGGTACTCGAACTGCTTGCCCGAGACGCGCCTGAGCGCCGGCTCGATCACCATGTTATCGAAGCTCTTGCGCGCCGTCGCGATGCCCTTTTGCGCATCGAGCAGCTCAACCGCATCAGAACCGCGGCGCGAAGCTGACTGCCAGGTGTAATATCCGACAAGCTGGACCATGAAGGGATAGCCGGCAGCGGCGGCCGTGAGCACACCGGACACCCCAGGCGCAACAGATTTACCCGCGCGCACCATCGTGTCCTCAAACGAATCTCCGACCTCAAAGTCCATAAGGCGCTTGAGCTCGACATGCTTGGCCCGCTGTAGAAACGTCAGGGTCGCGTCCACCACGACACCGTCGACCGAAGCGGGAAGACCCGCGAATGCAAAGGCGACGTTCGCACCCTGGCGCACCAGCAGCTGGATCTCGTTACCAAGCTCGCGCATCTCATCGAGCGGCGCATCTTGAATTTCATCGAGCGTGATCAAGAGACCACCGTTGCGCGAAGCCTCGTACATGGCTTCCCCCAGCTGCGTCGCCGACTTGGATATCTCGACGGAACCCAAGCTCACGCCCAATATAGAAGGGGATATCGACAGCGAGGACACTTCGCGATTCCGCGAGAGGGCACCGAGAATGCGATCGCAAAAGCCCGCGTTCGCGGCGACGTCAACAACATGGAACCCATGCTCGCGCGCGATGTCTCCAAATGCGTTAAGGAGCACGGTCTTACCCACGCCACGGACCCCGGAAACGCGAAGTAATCTGTCAGGAGCTCCGGGGCCGTTTTCAAGCGCTTCGGTAAAGTCGTCGAGAATCTCATCTCGACCGATAAGTTCAGGTGGATTCATTCCAGCCGTCGGCTTGAACGGATTAACGCGCACCACCGCACATCACCCTCTGCGGTCAAAGAAGTTTAACAAGTTGAACAAAGTTTAACAAGTTGAACAAGGTTTAACAAGTTGAACAAAACTCATACAGAGGCTCGATAGAAGAAACGCCCGCTCAATCAGCTCACTCGCAAATTCTGTCACTCATTGAGAAACCGCACCGGTGCGGTCCTGATCATGCGCAGCACCGGCATCAGCCCTGCTACGACCAGCACGACGAAACCTGCGACGGCGATGAGGACGGCAGGGACAAAACGCACGGACAGCATCGCGCTCCCAGCACCCAAGCCCAACGCATGGGCCGCGATCATGTTGGAAAGCACAACCGCAAGTAATGCAGCTGAGCCTGCTGTCACCACATGCATATACGCCTCGAGAACCGAGACGACACAGACTTGGCGTGGGGTGGCGCCCAGCACCTCCAGCAACGATGCGTCACGCTCCCGCACACGCAGGGCGAGAGCCACGTTTGCGCACGACCCCACGGCCGCCAAGATAACCGGCCCCGCGAACATTACGCACGCGAGGCGCGGGTCGAGACCGAATCCGCTCCCAATCGGCAAGTCGTATGCCGTGGCATACTGCTCCATCAGGCTCATCATCGAATAGAAACCCGCAACGACGCCCATGGCAACCACGAGGGATGTCTCAATCGACAAGCTCTGTGTCAAGCCGTGCTGAGCGCTCCTGCGCGCGAGAAGCCACGCCGTCCAGCGCGACAACGGACACGTCGCCGCTCGCAGGATCCTCGGCAAAAGTACAGGGGCGAGAGCCGTAATTAGCGCCGGGATTGCAATAGGCAAAAAGACGAGCCAGGTGCTCTGACCGAAATCGACAGGGGCCAAGACGGGGTCAACCGTGGACACACACCATGCGGCAGCGGCGCATGCGGCAAGGGCGGCAAGCCAGCGCAGCGGCATCATGCGCTCGGATGCGCCCTCGACCGACCACTCGTCACGCAAAGCCATCACGGGCGCGTACACGCCGCCGCCCTTGCGGCGCGCGTCCCGCCGAGTACCGACACGAATAGCGACACACCCAGAACCGCAGGGCAGAGGGAAAATCCCGGCAGAAGCCGCACCCCTTCGAACAAGTCGATATCCATGAACAGAGCGCTGAACACGGTGGATGAGCTTGCCCAGCACAAGGCCAAGCCCAAGCACGAACCGAAGACCCCCACGAGTGCAATTTGAACGATGACGGCAAAGCCCACCACAACCGGAGGAATGTTGATCACCTGCCACAGGGCGTAGGTTCGCCGCAACGAGACGACGCTTCCCCGAGCCGTTGAGGAGAGAACGACGCATCCGGCAATCGCCGAGAACATGAGAATCGCCTGGGCGGCGCTTCTAAAGAAGAAAGAAGTCGAGACCATCGGGTCCGCGGCCGCCGTTGCGGAAAACGATGCGAACCAACCTCCCATATAGCCAAATGCGGTAGCAACGGCGAGCACACCGAACCACACATGCCAATGCTCCCGAACATCACCCACAAGCAGACGGATCATCGCAACATCGCCCCCTCATCGGTATCGCGCTCCCCAACCGCCTCCATCGCGGTGAGGATTTCCCGCGACGCAGGACGAGTCATCATGTGGACGATCTTCCCGTCACGCATTACAAACACCCGATCGGCACGAGCGGCCGCCTCAAGATCGTGCGTCACCACGACGACGGCCCGGCTCTCCCCATCCGCCATGGCTCGCAGTATGTCGAGGACCGCGTTCCCGTTCGCCGTGTCGAGGGCGTCGGTGGGTTCATCGGCGAACACGATGTCCGGACAGGAAGCGATAGCCCGGGCGAGCGACACGCGCTGCGCCTCGCCGCCGGACAACTCGGCTGGACGGGCATGCTCCTTCCCTCCCATACCGACCCTCTCCAAGAGATCGCACACATCCTTCCCGCTCACCATGCGACCGGCAAAACGCGCAGGCAGTGAGACGTTCTCACCCACGGAGAGCGAGGGCATGAGATTGTACTGCTGGAACACGAACCCGACATGTCGACGCCCTGACCTTCGCGCGCTCGCCGCGCCTCGCTCGCACGACATCCACGCCCATAAGATGAATCTCGCCCGCATCGGGGACCTCAAGCCCCGCCAGACAGTGCAGCAGCGTCGACTTGCCCGAACCGGATGGTCCCACGATGGATACCATCTCACCTGCCAACACATTCATATCAACGTGGCGAAGAACCTCGGTGTTCAGATTTCCATGCTTATAACTTTTGCATACGCCACACGCCTCAACGAGGATGCCCATAATTCTTCTGCTCCTTTTGCCAATCCGCCCGTGAGCATGCAAGGCCAAAGCGCACGAGCCCTGCACCCTGCAAGAAAGGGCGCATCGGACAAGCGCCAAGTTACCTTGCACGCGTCTCATCAGTTGATAGTGAATACGAGCCTCGGCCAGCGGCTACTTCCAGCCGGGGATGTCGGCACCCGAGGTGAGTATCGTGGACAGGATGGTCAGGATAACGACGATCAGCAGGAACACAACCGCAGTGCCCGTGATGACCATGAGGGCACTGAGGGCGAAGCGGTACTCACGCGACAGCTCGCGCGGGCGGGCGCCGAGGCGTCCGCACACCGACGGGACGCTCGCCGAGCCCGTGAGGATGAAGTCTGTGCTCACACGGTAGATCTGCGCGAGCTTGACCACGTTGTCGACTTCGGGGCGGCCCTGGGCACCCTCCCACTTCGAGATGGCCTGACGGGAAACCCCAAGCAGGTCCGCCAGCTGCTCCTGCGAATAGCCGGCCTTGCGGCGAAGGTCGAGCAGACGATCGGCTAGCTGCGTCGTCGCGTCATCCATAATGAAAGCCTCCTTGTAGCGCTGATATTCCGGGGCCCGACGGCAGCCGTCATGGGATGCTTTCACCCCTTTGGCCATCGGGCTCAGCGCAAGACTATCCTCGCAACCGCCGTTGCGCTCCACCATCTAGCAGCGACAATTGTAGCAACACATCGCGACAATTCCGCCACCGCCCGTTGCGGTGAGGATGCAGGGCGAATACTCGCAGCTTCGAACCCAGCTTCGCCCCGCCGTTGGCATCGTTGCGGCAGTCGGGATCAAAACCAAGTCGCTCGTCTGGTGCATCGTGACGGGAGTCGCGGCGTTCGCCATCCTACAGGCCGCTGCCCTCTAGCTGAGATGTTGCAAAACGAGATGCCGCCGATGATAGAGACGGACGACAGGCCGAGGAGGTCGTCGTTGAAGAACCAAGCGACGGCGAGGCCCATCGCCGTGGCGAGCAAAAGCTTGGGGATGAGCACGACGACGCCCGTCTTGACGGCGCCCGGCGTGGCCTTGAACGAGATGCCCGCGCCGACGAACAGCAGAATCGCGGCGACCACCGCGCTGGCACCCCCGCGCGTAGCCGCCGTGAAGAAGCCGCCGATCTCCAGGACCTGGGGGCAGAAGGTGTTAATGAGCAGACCCGCGATCATGGGGTAGATCATGATGTCGCCCGGAAGGCGTGGGACCTTAAGCGCCCGCGCCGTCGTTGCCCTGTTGCCGTCAGTCGCCATATGCGCGTCCTCCGTCTTTTCGTGCTGCGCTTTCTTTCAGTAAAGTGTTGACATGCCAACAGATGGCTTCGCGCCTCGGATAGCGGCAGGGTCGGAGTGTCGTAATATGTCGAAACCGTTACGAGATGTACGGCACGGGCAGTTGCAAACGGAAGGGAACCCGGTGAAACTCCAACAACTCAGATACATCGTCGAGGTGGCCTCGTGCGGCAGCGTCACCGAGGCGGCACGGCGCCTGTTCGTGTCGCAGCCGAGCGTGACCGCCGCCGTGCGCGACCTGGAGCGCGAGATGGGGATCACCGTGTCGACCGGACGAGCAAGGGAATGGTGACCACCACCGAGGCCAGACGTTCCTCGCTACGCCCGCCAGGTCGTCGAACAGGCGGACCTGCTCGAGGAGCGTTACAAACGCGACACCGAGCCCGTGCCCCGCTTCGCCGTCTCGTGCCAGCACTACTCCTTCGCCGTCAACGCGTTCGTGGACGTGATCCGCGCGTTCGACGCCGCGCGCTACGAGTTCACCCTGCGCGAGGAGCAGACGCACGAGATCATCGAGGACGTCGCCCATATGAAGAGCGAGCTCGGCGTGATCTACCTATCTGATACCAATCGCGACGTGATCGGCCGCATGCTGCGTGCCGAGGAACTCGAATTCAAGCCTCTGTTCTCATGCGCCGCGCACGTGTTCCTCTCCTCGACCCATCCCCTGTCGGGACGCGCCTCGGTCACGCTCGAGGATCTCGCAGACTATCCGTACCTCTCCTACGAGCAGGGGGATTTCAACTCGTTCTACTTCTCCGAGGAACCACTGTCCACGCTCGGCCGCTCCAAAAAACATCCGCGTGCGCGACCGCGCGACCCTGTTCAACCTGCTCATAGGCCTCGATGGTTACACGGTGTGCTCGGGCGTGATCTCGCACGAGCTCAACGGCGAGGACATCATCGCCGTCCCACTCGAGGTCGACGACCGCATGGAAGTCGGCATCGTCACGCGCGCGACACCCACCTCTCCCGCTATGGAAAGGCGTTCGTCGAGGCTATCCGCACGCATATCCCGTGATGCCCATGGGATCGCAAGCCTTCGTCACCTACCCAGTCCCATAGATTTTCCTATCGTAGTTTGATTGTTTTAGTATTTCCCAATCGGATGCGCGTCCCGCATACTCCTTTCATCAGATATCGCATCTACCGAAAGGAACCCATCATGGCCGCCATCGCACCCACCCGATTCGACGTCGTCGGTAGTTTCCTGCGCCCGGAAGCGCTCAAGGAGGCCCGCGCCGCCCACGCCGCCGGCAAACTTGACGACGCAGGTCTCATCGCCGTCGAGAATGCCTGCATCGCCGAGCTCGTCGCCAAGCAGAAGGACGCCGGTCTGCCGCTGCTCACCGACGGAGAGTTCCGCCGCTCCTACTGGCACCTCGACTTCATGTGGGGACTCGGCGGGATTGAGCACGTGGAGCTCGACCACGGCTATTTCTTCGTGGGCGAGGAGACCACGCACGGCTCGGCCGTCCTCACGGGCAAGATCACCGGCGAGCACCACCCCTTCGTCGAACACTTCAAGTTCGTGCAGGCGCTCGAGGAGCCGGGGCACACGACCAAAGCAGACCATCCCCGCCCCGCCCAGCTCCTGCTCGAGCTTACCGTGACGAGGCGGCAGCCGAGCGCACGCGCAGCTTCTATCCGAACGAGGACGAGCTGCTCGAGGACATCGGCGCGGCATACCGCACCGTGATCGCCGAGCTCTACGCCGCGGGCTGCCGCAACCTGCAGCTCGACGACTGCACCTGGGGCGCGCTCGTGGACAAGGGCTTCCAGGCGGGCATCCGCGCCGCCGGCTCCACGCCCGTGGCCGAGGCAGAGAAGTACCTGCGCGTGAACAACCTCGCGCTCGAGGGCGCCCCGCCGACATGGCCATCACCACGCACGTGTGCCGCGGCAACTACCACTCCGCCTATGCATCGAGCGGCCCATACGACCTGGTGGCCCCCATCTTGTTCGCGCGTGAGAACGTCGACGCCTTCTACCTAGAGTTCGACGATGAGCGCTCCGGCGGCTTCGAGCCGCTCGCGCACGTGGCGCCGGGCAAGAAGGTCGTCCTCGGCCTGGTGACCACCAAACGCCCCGAGCTGGAGGACCGCGACGCCGTGATCGCGCGCATCCACGAGGCCGCGCGCTACGTCCCGCTCGAGGACCTCTGCCTCTCCCCGCAGTGCGGATTTGCCAGCTGCGAAATCGGCAACAAGCTCACCGAGGACGAGCAGTGGACCAAGATCGCGCTCGTGCGCAGCATCGCCGAGGAGGTCTGGGGGGGCCTAGCTGCGCCGCTCGTTGCTCAGCGACCTTAGAAGCTTGGCAAAGTTGAGCAGGGTGACTCCGATCGTTGAGCCACCCTGCTCAGGCCAACAGAAGCCAAAACCCCGCCTTGCGATAACGACACATCGAAATTACCGGAGCACCTCGACCGGATTACCGTACTCCCGCCTCATTGCCTCTTGGGTCACAACCCACTGCTTACCAAATTTACGTGCGTCAATCCCCGCTTCTATCTTTCCATATGCCACAGCCTTACGCAGGGCAGACTCGCTCAGGCCCCAAAGCTCACTTGCATCGGAAAACGCCATGAGTCCGTCAAAAGGCGTCTTCACGTCGACGCCGTTTTTCCAAAGCTCATCGCAAGAAAGGTCGAGATCGTCGTTCCAGACGATGCCATAGCCACCGACATCAACTTGCACTTCCTCAAAGAGGTGCTCATCTTCCAAAGCGGCAAACTGGGGAAATCGAGCGGCAAGCTTCTCTACGTCATATTCCTTTGTCGATCCATTTGCAAAACGCACACATAGCCTCATGTCCTGCAAAGGAACAACTTCTTTCACTTTGTGAAACACAGGCATCTCCTATTCAAGTGAATCGAGCTTCTTGAATTCTTGGGTCTCCCACATTTCAATAAGCTCATCCTTGTGCAACGCCATCCACTCTTTCACCAATGAGGCAGCGCGCTTTGGAAGATGACCGTCTATTATTTCGCCAGATCTGATGTCAAAGGCGGCTGTGTCTTCCCCATAAATGGCATGGATATGCGGAGGATTGTGCTCCGATCCCAAAAAGTACATGCGAATTACTATGCCGTAAAACCGTGCCAGCACTGGCATGAGCATCCTCCTAACCCTGAAACAGTTTCACCCATGATATCACGATATCGTGATATCAGTTTATAGAGGCTCTTCTGGCGGACTGAGGTGTACCCCAACCGGCTTCGACACCAATGTCTGAATTTGCAGCGATGGCACGGGCGATAGCAACGCGCTGTGCCTCTACTAAGACACTCATGTTCGACCTTCTATTCGTTTTATTTCACCCAAACGTTGAAAGGCGTCGTCTCACCTCAAATTAGTGCCTGTCCCCAATTTGAGGCTACCGCTCGCGTGCTTGCCACCAGGCGACGGCAAGCTGGGTGCGGTTTTTGTGCCCGGTCTTTTGCAGAACGGAACTGATTCGATTGCGCACCGTGCCTTCGCTGATGAACGCGGCGGCGGAGATCTCATGGTTGTCCAGACCCTCGGCAACCAAGCGCACCACCTCGTATTCGCGCTCGGTCAACTCCGAAAAGGCAGCACGACAGCGCCCTTCGGGCGAGCGCGCGGCAGCATCAACGTCAGCTACGGCGCACTCGGATACCGCGTCCGCGCTAGGCTCCGAACAACCATCCGCCGCCACGACACCGCTCGATCCCTCCGCGCCGAACAGCTCGTGCGCGCGAAACTCGTCCCGGGTCCGATGCCGCAAGTCGCGCTGGGCAAGCAGCATGCTCGTCCGCCAGGACAACAGCGCCGCCAACGCAGACAGAGCACCCACGCACGCAAGCTCCGTCCCAGAAACACACGCGCGACCACCATGCGCGCGGCGGGCAATAGCAAAGCAATCGGCGCCGCGCGCCACGGCAGCGGCTCCCGCGCGAATTGGAGCAACTCGTACACAACGGCGGGAAGCAGAAATAGCCCCTCCGGAACAAACGAACTCACAACGCAATACGCCACCGGGCCAAGCACTCGCCACTTCCCCCGCGCCCACTCGCATGTCAGCACCGCGATGATCGCCACGAGCAGGCAGACGACCGTCGGGACAGCAAGTGCATCCCCCGCGAGTCCCGCAACGGCCGACGCCGCGCCCACGACCCCGGTGGCAACGCGGAACAGCACGCACGCGACGAGCACCAACACTATGTCGATGATTCTCTCCATGGCTCCCCATGGTAGCAAAAGCAAGTTAGGGCAGGTAAAACCAAGTCGTGACAATTGTCACTACCGCGTTGCGAGGCGTCGGGCACCATGTTCGCAGCAAGCACGGAATCGAAAACCTCAATTTAGGGACTGTCCCCGAATTGAGGTGGAGCGGAGGAATCATGGACGTCATCGCGATCGAGGGGCTCGTCAAACGCTACGACGAGCTGCTCGCCCTCGACCACTTCGACCTGCACGTCGACCAGGGCGAGATCTTCGGCCTGCTGGGCCCCAACGGCTCGGGTAAAACCACGAGCATCAACTGCATGCTCGCCCTGCTCACCTACGACCGCGGCAGCATCCGCCTGTTCGGCGAGTCCATGGCGCCCACGCGCTACGACCTCAAGCGCCGGATTGGCATCGTGCCGCAGCAGGTGGCGGTCATCGACGAGCTTACCGTGCGCGAGAACATCGACTACTTCTGCTCGCTCTACGTGAAAGACCGCGCCCGGCGTCGCGTGCTTGTGGACGAGGCGATCGAGTTCGTGGAGCTCGAGGAATTCGTCCGCTTTCGCCCTGGCAAGCTCTCGGGCGGACTGCTGCGCCGTCTCAACATCGCCTGCGGCATCGCCCACAAGCCCGAGCTCATCTTCTTCGACGAACCCACGGTGGCCGTGGACCCGCAGAGCCGCAACGCCATCCTCACCGGCATCCAGCGCCTGCGCGCCGAGGGCGCGACCGTGGTGTACACCAGCCATTACATGGAGGAGGTCGAGCAGATCTGTGACCGCGTGATGATCATGGACCACGGCCGCGCGCTCGCGCAGGGCACGACCGACGAGCTCAAGCGGTCCATCCGCACGGGCGAGCGCATCGTGATCGAGCTCGAAGGCCCCTCGGGCCCACGCGCGAGACCGGATTCTCGCGCGAGCGACGGCGGCGCGCTCCCCACCCGCGAGCTTGAACGCCTGCGCGCACTGCCCCACGTCCTCGACGTCTCGCTCGCCGGCAACCTGCTCACCGTCTCCTGCGAGGCAAGCGAGCACAACCTCACCGACGCCCTCGCATCGCTGCGCGCAGGCAACGCGCGCCTGGGCCGCATCACCTGCGCACCGCCTACCTTAAACGACGTGTTCCTCGAGATCACCGGCCGCGAGCTGCGCGATTAGGAGGGCACCATGTGGACCACCTTCAAAGTGACCGTGCGCACGCTGCTGCTCACGCCGAACGCCGTCGTATGGACGCTCATCTTCCCCATCGTGCTTGCCACGGTGTTCAATTACATGTTCGAGCCCATGCGCTCCACGGGCTCCGTCGAGGCGGTGGACGTCGCCGTCGTCGCCGACGACGCCTGGGAGGATTCTCCCTTCTCGCAGGTAGTCGATACTTTGAGCGAGGCAGACGAACCCCTTCTCGCCGTTCATCCCGTGGCCGGTGAGAAGGAAGCGCGCGACCTGCTCGCCGAGGGGTCCGTGGCCGGGGCGTATGTCGTCGACGCTGCGGGAGAGTCGACCGCCGCGCCCTCCGCCAGCGACGCGTGCGCACCCCGCATCATCCTCGCCCCTGCCGGGTCCGGCACGAGCAGCGACGCCTCCTACGACGTCAACCGAGCCATCCTCGAATCGGTCGCGACCAGCTATCTGCAACGCGTGGCGCTCATCGAAGACCTCGCCGCGCATGACCCCGCGGCACTGAGCGACCCCACCACCGTGCAGAACGCGCTCGGTCTCGGCGTCTCCGTGCGGGAGTCTCGCTCACGAATGCCCAGCCCGATAGCATGGTGCGCTTCTACTACGCGCTACTCGGCATGGCCTCGATCTTTGCCGCGCAGCTCGCCGGGGAAAGCGTCTGGCGCCTGCAACCCACCTCGTCAGCCGCGGGCGCGCGGCGCGCCGTTTCGGGCACGAGCCGCATGCGCCTGCTCATCCCCACCATCGGCGCTGTTGGGTGGTCTCCACCACGTTTTTTGGCTATCGCCTTTGGCTACATCTGCCTGACCGCGCACATCGACTTCTCGGGGCGCGAGGGACTCTGCCTCGTTGGAATCGCGGCGTCGAGCTTGCTTTCCTGCGGCATCGGAGCCCTGGTGGGCGCGTTGCCCGGACGCATGGGCTCAGACTCGCGCAGAGGCATCCTCACGGCGCTCACCTGTCTGTTGTCGCCTTTTGCCGGCCTCTACGGAGAGTCCACAATGGAGCTCGCCGATACCGTCGCACATGTCTTCCCCGCTGCGACGTGGCTCAACCCGGTCTGCCTGATCCGCGACCTGTTCTACACCCTCTACTACTACGACACACTCGTCCCGTTCGTCCTTCGCCTAGCGGCGTGCGCCGGCATTGCAGCCGTGCTGCTTGCCGTATCGGCCGCTTGCATGAGGAGGTCCGCGCATGAACATCTGTAAACGGGCGCTCACCATCGCGCTTCGCCACCCGCTCTACCTCATCATCTACATCGGCTTTTTATCGAGCATGGGCGTTGTACTCATGGGAGAGGCGGGCGGAAGCGGCGCGCGGGAGGCCACCGAGGTTCCCCGCGCCCGCATCGTACTCGTCGATCGCGACGGATCAGCCGTAGCACAATCGCTCGAGGAGATGCTCTCCCAGACGGACAAGCTCATAACCGTTGCCGACGAGCCCCTCGCCCTGCAGGATGCGCTCGCGACCGACAAGGCCGACGCCGTGCTCGTTATTCCCGCGGGCTTGGCGATGCCCTCATGGATGCCTCGCGAACGGGAGGCGAGCTACCCGAGCTCGAGATAGCGACCGGCGGCGACATGCAGGCGGCGGCGCTGGCATCCCAGCGCGCAAGCCGCACGGCATCGCTCATCGCGAGCCGCGCCGCGCTCACGCCCCACGCGAGCGCCGAGCAGGTGCTGGACGGCATGCGCAAGCTTTCCGACATCGCACCCGCCGTCGACACTATTGAGACGACCGAGGAAAGCACCGCGGCATCGCGCCTGGCGTTCTACCTCACCTTTAGCTCGTACACCGTCACCTCGTCCATCGTCGTGTCGCCGGCGTGGTGCTCTCCACGCTCAACAAGCCCGACGTGCGGCGGCGACAGCTCGCTGCGCCCGTGAGCAGCTGGCGCATGGGATTCGAGAGCATCGCCGGATGCGCGGTGCTGGCGCTCGGCGTGTGCGCATGGGTCGCACTCGTCGGCATCGGCGCCTCCGGGGCAGGTGCACTGCTTTCGAGCGCAGGTGCGCAGGTGGTGCTCGCCATCGCGTCGCTTTGCGCGTTCGCACTCGTCCCGCTCTCACTCGCCTACACGCTCGCGCAATGCGGCTTTAGGGAGGAGGCACTCAACGCGATCGCCAACCTGGGCGGCATGGTCATGTCGTTTTTGGGCGGGGCGTGGGTGCCGCTGTCGCTCATGGGCGCGAATGTGCAAGCGGTCGCGCACTTCACGCCCACCTTCTGGATGTACGATGCCGTGACCTGCGCGCTCGGCGCCCAAGAGGTGAATGCGAGCGTTCTGGCCGCCGTCGGTATCGACTTGGGTATCATCGCGCTCTTCGCTGTCGCGATCGTGTCCGCGGGCCTTGTGGCCGCCCGCCTGCGCGTGCGCGAGGTCTAACGCACCTCGATGCAGGGACTGTCCCTACATCGAGATGACCGCGGCCGCGTGGACGAAACTCACGGAACAGCGGGTGCGGACGCGTGGGGCGGCTCTTGAACTCGGGATGCGCCTGCGTGGCGACAAACCACGGGTGCAGGTCGCGGCGCAGCTCGACCATCTCGACCAGCTCGCCATCCGGGCTCGTGCCGGACACGACCAAGCCGGCCTCCTCCAGCTCCTCGCGGTACGCGCTGTTGAACTCGTAACGATGGCGATGGCGCTCCTGCACCAGCGCCTCGCCGTACGCCTCCGCAGCGAGCGTGCCTGCGACGAGCGCACACGGATACGCGCCCAGGCGCATGGTGCCGCCCTTCTCGGTCACGCCCTCCTGCTCATCGAGCAGGTCGATCACGGCGTGCGCGCACTGCGGGTCGAACTCGGACGAGCTCGCGTCCGCATAGCCCAGCACGTCGCGCGCAAATTCGCACACGGCGACCTGCATACCCAGGCAGATGCCCAGATACGGCACCCGGTGCTCGCGCGCGTAGCGGGCAGCGGTGATCTTGCCGTCGAAGGCGCGCTTGCCGAAGCCGCCCGGCACGAGGATGCCCGACGCGTCGCCCAGCACCTGCTCGACGTTGTCATCGGAGAGTGCCTCGCCATCGACGAGTTCGACCTCCACGTGCTTGCCCAGGTGCGTGCCCGCGTGGTGCAGCGCCTCGATGACGGAGAGGTACGCGTCGGGCAGCTGGGTGTACTTGCCGACGAGCGCGATCTTCACGGGGTCGCCCTCGTTTTCCGCATGGTCCTTCGCAGCGAGGAACCCCTCCCAATCCGCCATGTCGCGCTCGTGCGGATCGAGCCCCAGGCGCTCGCAGACGCGCAGGTCGAAATCTTGCTCGGCCATCATGCGCGGTACATCGTAGATGGACGGGGCGTCCTCGCAGGTGAACACGCAATCCACGTCCACGTCGGTGAACGAGGCGATCTTGGCGCGCACGTCGTCCTCGATATGATGGTCGCTGCGCAGCACGATGATGTCGGGCTGGATGCCAAAGCTCCGCAGCTCCTTGACGGAGTGCTGCGTCGGCTTGGTCTTCACCTCGTGGGCCGCCGCGATATAGGGCACGAGCGAGACGTGGATGTAGCAGACGTTCTCGGCGCCGGCATCCTTCTTGTACTGACGGATGGCCTCGACGAACGGCTGGCCCTCGATGTCGCCGATCGTGCCGCCGAGCTCGGTGATGACCACGTCGGCGTCCGCCTGCTCCTCGACGCCGCGGAACTTGGCCTTGATGGCGTTCGTCACGTGCGGGATGACCTGCACCGTGCCGCCGAGGAAGTCGCCATGGCGCTCGCGCGCGATGAGGTCCTGGTAGATGGCACCCGTGGTGAAGTTGGAGTCGCGCGTGAGGTTCTCGTCAATGAAGCGCTCGTAATGGCCGAGGTCGAGATCGCTTTCGTAGCCGTCCTCGGTGACGAACACCTCGCCGTGCTGGAACGGGCTCATGGTACCCGGGTCCACGTTGAGATACGGGTCGGCCTTCTGCATGGTCACCCGGTAGCCGCGCGACTTGAGCAGACGCCCCAGCGATGCCGCGGTGATGCCCTTGCCCAGCGAGCTGACCACGCCGCCGGTCACGAATATATGCTTTGTCATGGTGTTTACCTGCACTTCCCGTCGAAATCTGCACCGGAGTCCGGCGCTTCCACGGGATTTCAGTGTACTACCCGCCTACCATGACGGTGGGGAGCATGGCGAATTCACGCACTGGAAACGCAAGGCCGTCTAAGATTTGGAACGCAGTTAAGAACAGCCGACGGCATACGACTCCTCGATTTGGGGACGGCCCCTCCTGGGGGCACGGGAATACGCGACGGCCGGAGAACGGAGCCGGCAAGAGACCGACACTCCAACGAGAGCTCGCGCACGACCTCGCAATCGCGCGCGGGCCGCCCGTCACGCCTTCAGCACCGTGCGTTCCACCGCACGGGCGGTAAGCAGGCCATACACCCCCATCAAGACAACGACGAACGTCAGAACACCGCCCACAATGGCGAAGAAGCCCTGCACGCCGAGCGCGAACGTGAGGAACCCCACGAGGAACAAACCGAACACGTCGTGGATGAGCGCGCCGACGAGAGGCGCGACGAAATACAGCCGAACTTGCGACCGCAACGAACGACGCATGTCCGCATGCTCGCACCCGAGTTGCGTGAGCACACGATACGCCCGACGCGCGTCCTCCGCACCCGAGAGCTGCTGCAGCGCCAAAACCGCGACGGCGCTCAGCAGGAAAACAGCTCCGTAGAAGATCCCAATGTAACCGATGGGCGCCATCGAAGCGGCAATGCCGCTCGAAAGCATCTCCGGCGTCCGCAACCCCACGCTGAACGCTAAGCCGGCCACCATCATACACAACCCCACGGCAATGAGCACGCATACGCAAGCCAGCGCCATCGAGGAGCTTGAAACCCGCGCCTCAACCTGACGAACAGTGAACGCACGCAGCCCGTCCCAGTACCGACTCTCCGATGCGCGCGCATGCGCTGCCCATCGTGCCACACCCAGCCGGGCGACAAGTGCCGTGGCGAAGCATGCGGCAAGTCCCATGGGGATAATGAACGCGATGAAGTACACAGGCTGAAACACGCACGAGCCCCATACCACCGCGAGCAGACAAGCCGCAAGCACACCTTGTCCCGCCCGAAGTGCGCGACTCGCCCAAACGCATGGTCTCGGCGCGCGATCGGCGGCCAAAAGATCGATGAGGGGTCTACGTACCACATCGCGGGCACCGTCGACGGCGTTGAACGCGAACACCACCGCAAAGCACGACCCGGTCCACAGGGCGGAACTTGCCGAAAACGTGAAGGAGAGACGCCAGGGAACGTTGAACACGAAGGCCGCAATCGCGCCGAATGCGGGTGACAACCACGCGCCCGCCGCCAAACCGCACGCCAGCGCGCCGGCACCCACGAGCGCCGTCTCGGCCACGAGCACGACCGACACCGCGCCGCGCCCCATGCCGCACAGCTCGTACAACGCAAACTCGCGCTTGCGCCGGCGGAGCAGGAACCGATTGGCATACCGCACCAAGAAGAGGAACACGAGCACGGTGAAGATGGAGAACGCCTGCAGCACGTCGCCCGCACTCCCCAGCACGCCCATCTGCTCGGGCGAGAGACCCATGGCGCGCACGTGGTCGGTCGAGGCAACGAACGAGTACAGCAGGCACGCCGCGAAACCGAGCGTCGCGAAATACACCGAGTAGTCACGGGCGCTGCGGCGCACGTTGCCGACGGCGAGTTTGAGATATAGCTGCATGGCGGGCCCTTCCAAGGGTTATTACCGCACCCATTCTCGCGGGCGCGGCGCTCCCCCGCCATCGATCTGCTTACATGCGGCGAACAAAACCGTAAGGTTGCCCGAACGTGCGCCGCCGCATCAAATCCGAGCGCCCGCACACGTTCCGGACTCGCGTCGGCACAGACAGATTTCTCCTGG
>ENA-OPZN01000102-OPZN01000102.1-human-gut-metagenome-genome-assembly--contig:-NODE-102-length-33826-cov-3.972254_pt1 | contig 33826 bp, 33 predicted proteins | sample MGYA00242483_ERZ504503 | MGnify/ENA primary metagenome ERZ504503 (study PRJEB26092, sample SAMD00036285) | human gut metagenome | host: Homo sapiens | study: EMG produced TPA metagenomics assembly of... | reverse complement strand
CTTTGGCAGACCGGGGATTGTTCGGTCTTTTTGACAGAAAGTTGTAAAGTTTACTGTATACAATTACCTTTCAGAGGTATCATAAAAAAACGAGTGTATCCGCTTCGATGCACTCGTTTTTTATTTGGTTCTAAGATAGGAGGAACTCAGAATTTACCTTTTTGCTCTTCAATCCACCATTGGAAATTCAATGGTTTCAGTAGCTTCATTCCAATTTTCAATTGTGAAGTTTCCGGTTCCTCCCCCTGAAAAAATATTGCCAATCACCACATTTAAGGTTAAACGAGTGTTTGCCTCCAGGGTAGACGACAGATTACGCGCCAGCCGATGTACCGTTCCATCTTTCAATGTAACGAACAACTGTATCAAAGGATTGGCTGCCGACGGGAACAACATAATCATGGCATTGCTCATCTCTGTATTGTCAACAGAACGAACCAGGTCAAAAGCAACGGTCTTCACCTTATTTTCCGGCTCGGCGGTATACAGATTCAGCTTTTCCGCAATCCCGCCAATATGTACCTTTATACTCTCCACATTCGAACTGATTACTCCGTTATTCTGAGTCTTTACTATCACCTTCAAACCGGCTACTGCCCTATGCATATTGGCTTGCAAGTCTTCTTCACCAATGTTCACATTCTGCCTGCCATACACTAAGTCAAACACTGGAATGTAAGTTGTATCCGAAGAATTCTGCCTTAATTCAAAATACAGTTTGGATAAATCACTCCCTATCGACAAGCCCGGTTCCCTGATAGCCGGCGTAGTATGAATAGGTTCTTCATATTGTGGAGTACCCCAATACACCATATTATACTGCCCGACAGGAAGTGAAATCTCACGATTATTGTCCCCATAAATACTTCCGTCCTGAATATGGTAGAAGCCATAAAACGTAGAAAGTTTATTGTTCACATAATTCCCACAAAAAATCGAAGTACCAGAGTTACAAGGATATGCCTCCAAGATTCCGGAAAGCGGACTGACATTGTCCACAATCCTCGATTCCAGACGAGGGGTCACAAGCCCCTCTTTTTCTTCACCAAGCACACAATCGTCTTTGTCACATGAAGCTACAGCTACAGATAGAGCTAAGGCTCCCAAAAAAATTTTCTTCATAATAAGCAAGATAAAAACATTAAAAAAGAATCAAGCCATAAAGACATCAGAGAAACGAATAGAGATAAAAACCAGAATAGGTTCAGAGATATATTTATAGTTGCATGCTTTCCTATTATATATAACAATCCTAAAAGAAGAAAGTTCTTGAATCTGCCGCAAATTATTGCCAGTTCCGAATCTTTTCAATAACTTTCCTGCAAATTTCTAAAAACGATACAGAAATGTCATTAATCAGAGTTATTTTCTCCATTATTTTTCCGCCTCTTGCCGTGATTGACAAAGGCTGCGGCTCAATACTGATTGTCTTTATCCTCACCTTGTGCGGATGGATTCCAGGTGTAATCGGTGCCTTAATTATTCTCAACAAGAACTAAATCTAACTCTATTCCTAAATAAAAATCATTATGAAAGAATTACATGTACATGAAATTACAGGACATTCACTTGTCCCTGCAAAAGACATTCCGGCATTGCTCGATGAAAACCATATTGAATTTCAGGCTATCGATTGTGTAAACTGGAAGGACTATCCTTACCGTCCCGAAGTGGAATTCCGCATCGCTCACACGGGAGATGCCATTTTACTGAACTACCGCGTCAAGGAAGAAAGCGTACGTGCCGTAGCAGCAGAAGACAACGGCAGAGTATGGGAAGACTCCTGCTGTGAATTCTTCTTCCAGCTTCCCGAAGACCAGGAAGAAAATATCTACTACAACTTTGAATGCAACTGTGGAGGTACTTTGCTCATCGGTGGTGGAAGACCGGACGACAGACCTCATGCACCAGTGGAAATCACCCGAAAAGTAGACCGCTGGACCTCACTCGACAAAGCTCCTTTTGAAGAGCGTATGGGAGAATGCAGCTGGCAGCTGGCCCTTTGCATCCCGAAGGAAGCATTCTTCCGTCATCAGCTTAAAGGTTTCAAAGGAATGACTGCTCATGCCAATTTCTACAAATGCGGCGACTTGCAGCACACCCCGCACTTCCTGTCATGGAACAAAATAGACTTGCCGAAGCCCTGCTTCCACTGTCCGGAATTCTTCGGTAAAGTCTGCTTTGACTAAATAACTAATCCAATTATATTAAATAGTGTCTGGTTCTTCATCTCATAGAAAAATCAGGCACTATTTTTCAATTTACATTATCTTCTGGTCACATGGATGCAAACCTCTTTTTATTTTTTATTATTCCTACAATATCCCTAATGAAATCATCAAGCGCCTGCCAGTAAGAAGTACAGAAGCTCCATAAACGAAAACCATCCATAATGCGACAATACAATACCTGAAAAAGATCCGATCAAACTGGAGCCTGCATAATAGAATAGCCAATAAATACTGGTAGCACTGCTCTTCATCTGCGCTGCATATACCGATACAATACGACTTGCCAGCGTATGTGCCCCAAAGAAGGCAAATGTCAACAAACCCAAGCCCAATACAATGGCTCCAAGATGCATCCATAATAAAAAAGCCATTCCTATTCCCATAAACAACAACATACCTTGTAAAAGCATTTCCGGACTATACTTATCCGACAAACGACCAGCCACAACTGAACCGATGATTCCAGCCACAATACATCGTAAAAATCACAATGCAACCCAATGATGAGGCAACGAAAAAGGAGCTGACTCCAATAAAAAGGAAAGATAGTTATAGATACTTACAAAAATACCCATAGATAGTGCAGCAATGAGATACATAGAAATGAATATTCTCTGCATCAGCAAATTACGCATTTGAAATAATTTCTCCTTAAACGGTACAGATACCGCAGAGAATTGCTTCCCAGCAGGAATCTTCCAGCAGAACAATCCCCCCAATACCAGACTGATGGCCCCAATAAGCCACACTGCCGAATGCCATCCTCCCCATCCGGAAACCAAAGTTGCAAGGACTCGTCCAGACATACCTCCCAACGTATTCCCACTCAGATACAAACTGATGGCCAAGCCAATCATGCTCTTATCAACTTCCTCCGAAAGATAAGCTAATGCCACAGACGACACCCCTGCCAGTATCATTCCCTTCAGAAAGTTCAAAATCAATAAAAGCAAGTAATTATCCGCAAATCCTGATAGTAAAGTCAAAAAGAGATGAAAGTATCAACGAAGCTCCCATCAGACGTTCACGAGACACAGTATCAGCTTTGAAAGCCATAATAATCAGTCCCAGCGCTATCCCGGCCGTAGAAGCTGATACAGCCAACTACTTTCTGCCGGGGTAACTCCAAAGGCCCGACATACTTCCGAAAGCATCGGCTGAAACAAATATAATTGAGCAAATACCGATAAACCTGACAAAACATACAGTTACGTATCAAGCGAAAACCGTAAAACTACTTCCCGAGAATGATTCATCTCTTTCATGTTTCTTTATTTTACCATTATGAGAACAAAAATAGAAGGTAATAAACGTACCCAATCCATCGAAAAAATCATTATTTTTCGATAAGATTCATTGATAAAACCAATAAATAACAAGAAAGTCTGTCGGATATATCCCATTCGGCCAATCCATGACCCATAAAAAGAATTGGGGCAGAAGCATTCTATCAATATAAACAATAACTCCCCCTACAATTACCCCATTCCATCATTCAGGATGGCAGGAAACAAACTGCTATCCTTTTTATTTCTAGCATATACAGCTAATAATCAATAGCATAACCTTCAGCAATCCCTAAAACTAAAGCATAATGGGAAAATTGCCTGAACAAAAACAGGAATATTACGTTTAAAAACATGAATAGGCAAAAACATTAACGAGATAAACAAACTAAACTATAAAATAACTAATTAATTATTTTTTTCGACGAAAAAAGTAATAGGGTAATAGATTGTAATCAACGAGAAAACAACAACAAAATGAGAAAACTTACTTTTATTGCATTTTTATGCACTTTGCTATTGGTTTCTTGTAACCAGGAAGAACAATTAGACACATCGTCTACTACAAACAAATCCGGGATTTTATTCAAATTACAAAAGGATGGATATGAGGGAAGTACTTCGCGTACTGCGGAAGAAGAGACTTCTCCATACGATGAGTTGCACTATTTCATAGTAGATGAAAATGGTGAAAAAGTAACAAACATCAAGAGCTATTATGAAGCTTCTACATCTACAATTTATACTGAAGGACTTCACAAAGGAAATTATCGTCTGCTGGTTTTAGGAATCCAGGGCGATGCCACCAAAGATAAAGCCTTCGTTCATACTCCTGAGCGTATACAAGATGAATGGCTGGCATTTCCGGAAGATTTGCAGAAACCACTGGAAGCTGAATATTTCTATTCGCAAACTCCTTTCTCTGTCATAGAGGTACAGACTGACGACGGAATACAGGAAACGGCTTCCATTCCAGATGAAATAGTCCAGAAACGGATTGTAAGCCGGGTAGATTTCGATTTTGCCTACCACAATCCTTATGTGCGCTATGCCGTAACGGATAAAAGCCTTTCATTTGGCGACGTGCACTTTTACACCACTCTTTCAGGCAGCGGAGAACTGAGCGGTGAAAGCAACGGCACCCTCGACCCGATTTCCTTGAATGAGCAGACTTCCTACCTCTTCATGCCGCTGTGTGGGAATGCGCACCTCAACGGTGAAATCACAATTTCCACTCGCAACTACCGCAAGGAGGAAAGACGTCAGGTGTATGGATTCGAGCATCAATCACTAAGCAGCAATCACATTCATCACATCGAATCGGTAGTGACTCATCCGGATGACAAGGACATAGTGATGTTCATCACACCTGCGGCATACAATGCAGGCGGACATAAAGCTATCCTGCAGGACGATGAAACAAAGGAAGTGTACACCAACCCGTCACTCCGGAAGTTCAACACGTCACAGCCGCTTCAGGTATCAGTTACCGAAGAAGGAAAGCTGCACGCACGCTTCTATTCTCCTCGTAAACTGAGCAACGTACTGATAAAAATGCAATTGCCGCAAGTGAGCAATGAGTATTTTGACCTGGCTTACTTTGATTCAATTCCTGCATTCTGCGATTTTTATGAGGAAATTCCATTGATAGAACGTACGGTAATGTGCCGCACGGAATCCGGTAAAATCATCGAAATAAGCAAAAAACGGCTGAAGAACTCTCGGATGCCGTACTTAAAGTTGAATCTGATGATCCGTTCTGGGCCAAGCTACAGAAAATCAAACATGGGTGGAACATTTACTGGGGGCTATATGGCGGAGATCCGGAAAGAGAAGATGGTGGTCCGGTAGGTAACTGGATGGGAATACGCCCAGTACACTGCCGTGAATCGGTAGCCCTCTTCCTGAACTTCACCTATATGATTGACATGCCGGAACACGAACAGATTCTGCGTGACAATGCCGACCAGCTGTACGATGACAACAAACAGCCCGTAAAGGTGGAAGCGGTATTGCAACAGATGCGGATGACCAGAACCCTTCAGGTGGGATTGGTCTACCCAGGAAACGGAGTCGTTGGTTTAGGAGGTGGAAGTACCTTCGGATGTTACCAGCAAGGATGGTTTGAACACTATTTCAATACTTACTCGTGCAGTATCATGTTCCATGAACTGGGACACGTAATGGGATATGGACACAACAGTTCATTTACTTACGGACCATGGGCAGAAAAATTGATGAATAATTTTTATGTCAATAATATCCAGGACATGCCGATTGACTCCAAGAACTATTTGAACAGTTCGCAAAACCCCCACCGATACAAATAAACTAACGAAATACAATCTGACGAAAAAATGAATATGAAATATATACTTACAGTGGCAAGCGCAGGCTTGTTCTTACTAAGTGGCTGCCAAAAAGAAAAGATACGGCAGGATAATGCAGCAGACGGCTCACTTCGCATCAGCATCATCAGTTCCGGAATGAACTATGGGATAACCACAGAATCCGAAACAAATATACACACGCTTGATGCTTATCATTTTGAAAACGGCATATTAAGCGAATCATTCAATTCCCTGCAGATTGATGAAAAAGGAGTATGCCGGCTCGACATTAAACAGAAAAACGGAATGCTCTATTTTCTAGCCAATGATGCAAACATAACTTCCCGCGCCAACCTGACAAACAATGTCACTACCCTGGAAGAGTTCCTGCAACTGACCGCAACAGCCGATGAAATGACCTCAAAGAGTCTATTGATGAGCGGCCACACAGAACTGAATGGAGAAAACGCCTCTCTATCCGTGTCTCTTAAACGTACGGTAGCCCGTATTGACCTGGAATCTGCTTTTCAAGATGCAGAAGTAAACAGTATCACGATAAGAGATATAGCCCTGACTGGTTTGGTGAATGAAGGAGGCGAAAAAAGTGTGCTGACCAATATCGAAAAACCGACTTGACAAAAGATTTTGGAGAACAACCATTCAAAAACAAAAAGGAGTCTCTTTACTACCTGCCGGAACAAACAGCCGATGGTCATGCGGTAGAAATTCTGATGGCAGTCAATGGAGGATGGCATCGCTTGAAAACGACCCTGCCACCCTTGAAACGCAATACGGTGTACACACTTAAAGTGTATGGCAACGGAGCAAATCTGAACGTAGAAGTGCTGACGGATAACTGGGAGAACGGTAACTCCTCCGAATCCGGCCTTACCCTCAAAGGATTGGTCGATAAAGAAAATTCACAGCTTTCAGAAGGTGTAACTGTCAACGAACGTGGTGATACTGTATTTGTTCCTTCCTGGAACAGTAATTTCCAGCTCACCTTAGCAGCCGAATCAGGAGCTCAAGTCAGCGTTCTTGGAGAAGTAGAGGGCGTTACGGTAACCCCTGCCAGCCAGTCCAGAAGTCTTTCTCCCGTAGCAGAATTCAATGTATCCAGCCGACAGAAAATGCCGGGCAGCAAAAGTGAATACATGTACCTGGATATCTACAACGACCAGATACAAACCGGCCGGGTGGTACTGGTGTTTACTCCCAATCCGGTACAAATGAGCGGACTCATAGAATTCGACCAGAACGGAGAATGTAACTTCAACCGCTATGTAGACGGAGAACTGGCCAGCCTGATTTTGCCGGAAGGAAAAACCGTCACACTGAGATTCGGAGAAGAAGAAGCACAATGGATGAAACTCACTGATGAAGGCAGCAATACCTATCGTCTGTTAGGAGGATGGAAACCCAATGACCCGAAAGCAGACGGAAGAGAGCAGGCCGGCGAATTAATCATTACCAATGAAGATGGCAGCCATCCGGAGACTTATACCATCCGACGCCTCAACTGGGGATTGCCGGTGGTAAATATCAACAGAACATGGTGGTGCAAGTACAACCTGAGAGGTAACGTGAAGAATTTCAACGACCAGATTCTGATTAATTCAGACCCTGCCAAAGACAGCAGTCTGGCAGACTACCTGACTTCCTGCTCTGACGATGAATTCCTGCACATTCTGGGCGACCAGTATCAGGCCGGAAATCCTGAAGGGTTACAACTGACTCATGATGACTCTTCATTCTATTACGAAGGATACAAAAGCCAGACGGACAATTTCGGGACCCTGTCTCCTACCGTCATGGCACCCGACGGTTACCAGATTCCGGACTTCGATGACTACCGTTTCTTTACAGGAAGCACGAATTTCAATCTGGGTTACTTCAACCCCGGTGCCTTCAACAATGGTTTAGGCCAGCGACTCAACTTTAAGGTCGTAGAACGTAATGCGACTTTCCAGGGATTGCAGTACGGTCCGATTACCTTCTATGATTTTGAATACGAAGGCAGCCACTGGACAATCTGCGGCTTAGGCCATCAATGGGATGCAACCAGCATATCAAAGATGATGATTTTGCTGGCGACCTATGGAAATGGAGGAAGCACCTGGATGATAGAAGGTTATTCAAACAGTGAAGGCAGAGGAAACTGGTTCAAGTATACAGGCAATAATGCACAGAAAACCCGTACTATCCGATGCATCAAGACACCGGTGGAATACATCTACGAGTAAAAAAACAATAATATCTAAACAGACAAATAAACCAGTATAATATGTACATCAAAAAATACATACAGTTTTTCGGCGTACTTTCTGCCCTATTATTTACAACAGCCTGTGGAGGAGAAGACATCCCCAACGGAGGAGAAGGAGGAGGTACAGGAGACGGAGGAAGCAGTACACCTGTCCGAACTGTCACTACTCACATCAATGAGTTCCAGGTAGAAGGAGAAAATTCCTCTCTTCCCGGCGAAGGTGAGATAAAAGAGCTGCAGGCCTGCCTGTTCGAAGACGGTGCGATGACGGAAATCTATACCCAGTTCACCCAGAAAGACGGCCAGTATATGTTTCAGACAGACAAACAGACAGGTCATCTCTACATATTGGCCAACATTGCTGACCAGATCAATGTGCAGGAACTGAAAGCACAAGGCATCACCGAAGATGAATGGCAACAGATTACGTTTGCACATGCTGAAGACTACATACATGCACCGGAATTTTTCTCCGGCATGATTGACTTAGGACAGACTGCTGAGAATGCGCTCCACCTCCATCTGGAAAGAGGTATCGCCCGTTTTGACCTTTCCATCCGGACCACCAGCTCCATCAAGGTGAAAAAGGTCGTGCTCAAGAACATGACGCACCACACTTTCCTGTTTCCGCAAAATCCGGTCACCATACCGGCTGATGCGGGTGTAAAAGACCGTTCGATTGAGTTTCCACAATGGCTGGAAACGAATACCCAAGGCATCGCCTACGTGTACGAGCAGTCTGGAGAAGATTTAAAGGCGAGCATGGAAATCGTGAAGAACGGGAAAGAGACTACTTTGGAATCTACCCTTCCATCTACTTTGAAACGAAACGTAGTGTACACATTAGAGATTACTACGGATTCTGCTACGGGAGAAGCCAAACTGAACATCGTTGAATGGGAAAACGGAGGCGACCATACCCTTTCTTCCGGTATGGGCAACTTAAAAGTAGATACCCAGACGTCTATTCTTCCTGAGAATGTGGTGATAAATGAGGAAAAGACACAGGTAACCCTTCCTCATACAGCTACAGAGATGACATTGGCCATCGACTGTGATGATGAACTGGAACTCATTCCAGGGAATATGCCGATAAAGATTGAATCACTGGGAGGTACTCGTCCGGAAACGATAGGAAAGAACCTGTTCCGTATTCAGAAAGAACAATGGAGACCTGGCGTTGCAGGCCAAGAACTGAAGCTCAGATTCCACCGGAAAGGACTGCTTCACAATTATGAGGAAGATGCTCTGACATTAGTCTTATCTGAAAACCCGATTAAACTGGAAGGGCTCATCCACTTCCATGACGGCTATGAATTTGATTTCGGACGCTACATTGACAATGAATTGGGGCTCATCACTCTGCCGGAATCTAAAAAACTGACGGTGGAATACGAAAGCGGTGAAGGACACTGGATCAAATTGGAAGAGCAGAATGAAACACCCAACTCATTCCGCATCATAGGAGGCTGGAAGCCCAATGACCCTACGGCCAACGGACGCAAGCAAAAAGCCACACTGGTAATCTGCAATACCGACGGTACGGACAGAGAAGAATACACGGTCGTACGCCGCAACTGGGGACTCCCTGTAACCTACCTCAACGGTGTATGGTGGTGCAAGTACAATGCCATGGGAGATTCCAAGAATTTCAACGACCAGATACTTTCTTCGAACGACCCGGCTGCCAAGGCAGGAAAGACGCTTTTTGATTACCTGCGCGACTGTACTCCCGAAGAGTTCTTCAAGTTATGGAAATGGCAGTACCAGGGAAAAACCACGCAGGGAATGGAAGTGATTGATGACGGTGGAGTGGCTAAAATGAAAGGATATGGTCCGTCCAGCGAGCATATCAATAAACTGGATGCTACCGCCATGGCACCCGACGGCTACGAACTTCCTTCCATGGAAAACTTCGAAAGAGTCTTAAGTTCAACCAGTGGAACCATCTGGCTGATGTGGGACGGAAGCCATACCACGGCATGGAACGGAAGCTCAAACATTCAGCGTCGCCAAAGAAGAAGAAACGATGTTACCGTAGGAACCGTAGCGCTGTCTGACCTGATTTACATTCAGATGTACAATAATGCAGAACAGCAATATGAACCACTCGTATGGTACGGTCCCGGAGCACAATGGGATGACAGTGGCATCAAACATGGACACTACAATGCCATGTTATGGGCTACCCACTCGCCCAGCAACGGACAAGGATGGTTTTATAACGGAACAATGGCAGGGCTTTATCCCAACAAGAACGGTGCAGGATCAAACGACACCCGACTTCTTCGCTTTAAGAAATCAGACGTAGAATACATCTATGAATAACAACCCTCCAAACGTCTTTGCGTTTCAAAGTAAACGCAAGGACGTTTTAGTTCAAACGCACTTGCGTTTTTTCATGCTTTCAGAAAGCCTGTATATTCTTAATAAATCAATTGAAAACAGCCCAATAACCTCCTGCCATAAACAACAGCATCAGCAATTCAGACAAGCGGTTGATACGAATGGCCACACGCATATCCCGACTGCTCAACGGACGAGGATTGTCTCCAATAAAAGGCTTATAAACTGTCTCGCCGAAATAATCGTGCGGACCACCAAAGCGGCAGTTCAGGATTCCCGCCAGTGCCGCTTCCGGATAACCGGAATTAGGGCTAGCATGCATCCGCCCGTAATGTGCCACGAACTTCAGCAACGACCAGCGACCGGAAACCAGCACCATCAGTAAGGCAGTCAGTCGGGCAGGAAGGTAATTGGCCACGTCGTCCATACGGGCCGCCCAGCAGCCAAAATCTTTATAACGGGCATTGCGGTAGCCAATCATAGAGTCGAGGGTATTGACCATCTTATACGCCAGCATCCCCGGCACCCCCAACAGAAAATACCAGAAAAGCGGAGCGATGACACCGTCACTCAAATTCTCGGCCAAGGTCTCAAGAGCCGCCGTACGCACCTCTTGGTCAGTCAAGGCAGAGGTATCTCTTCCCACAATGCGGGCCACCTGCTTTCTTCCGGCTTCCAGCGAAATATCCGCTGCCTCAAATACCATCCGTACCTCATCTATCAAAGTTTTTCCGGCCAGACAATAAAATACGGCCACTACCGACAGTGCAATCTTTACCCACGGATGCAGCAAAGCTGCTGCTTCCAGCAATCCTTTGCCCACCAGAAAGGTAAACACGACCAATCCTATTGCGGTCCATGCTCCGTTTCGTTTGCGGTGAGTTCCCTGATTTCCTCTGCGTTCACACCGTGAAATCAGTTTTCCGAATCCTACCACCGGGTGGGGCAACCACAGCGGGTCACCTAAAATCTTGTCAAGCAGAAAACCTCCTGCCAGGGGAATCAATCCCATTACGAGTTCTGTATCCATTCGTGTATACCTTCAATTAATAGATTGTTTTCTTCTTCCGTCTGTATGGCGATACGGAAATAACGCGCATCCAGCCTTCGAAATTGGATGCATCGCGAATCAGCAGTCCATGCCGGGTAGCCAAGAATTCTTTCAGTTGTGCCGCAGTACCCTGCTGAAGGCGTGCTAAAAAATAATGCGTATCCGTAGGCAGTACCTCTACCCCACCCAAAGCTTCCAGCGCATCGGTCACCCGTCTCCGTTCCGTCAGCAAAGCCTGTATGTCCATGCGATATTCCTCCGGATGCTGTAGCAGGTAATGTCCGGCTTCTACGGCCAAGGCATTAACCGACCAGGGCATACGGCAGGCACGTATCCGGGAAAGAAGTTCCCTGCTGCCCGTCACCGCTCCCAGACGCAAACCCGGCACCGCATAGCATTTGGTCATGGAATGCAGCAGCAATACGTTGGGCAATTTCACCGTCTCGGCTACGGATAGCACCTCTTTCTCCGTAAACAACGCATACGACTGGTCGATGACAAACAGTTTTTGGGGATATGCGTCTATCAGGCGGCGAAGCGTGGCAGCATCCCATGTCTGCCCCGTGGGGTTGTTCGGATTACACAGCCAGAAAATCCCTTCGTCGTCCGTCAGCTTCTCTAGACTGGAAATGCCTTCCACCCGATGTCCGTGCAAGCGGCAGGCATCTGCATATTCACTAAAGGTCGGTATCCATACAGCAGAATGACTCCCGCGAAAGGCCTGAGCAATGAGGTAAATGGCCTCCGTAGCTCCATTCGTCACACAGACTTCCTCCGGACTGACACCATGCAACTGGGCCAGCTCGGCAGCCAGCGCATAAGGTTCCGGTTCCGGATAGGAACGGATGCACGACAGGCATCCGGCCAGGTAGCGGTTCAACCCGTCATGGTTCACCCGGTGGTACACATTCGAACTGAAATTGGCATGAATGGCCGTATAGCGATAGGCGTCGTCTCCGTGTCCGTTAATCATTTTGAGTCAGTATTTGGTAAAGCAGCGGCATGTTCAGGTGCTTCCGCACATGGTCGGCCAGCTTGTTGTATTGTTCTTCCTTGAAAGCGGTATAATCCAGCTGAGATTGCTCCAGCTTTTCGGCATACGGAGCCAGCAGCCATTCTATCACTTCCGGATTATCCAGTATGCCGTGAATGTAGGAACCGGCACATTTCCGGTCCACCACACAGCCATCCGTTTCTCCGTTCTCCAGACGTACTAACGGAGTCAAAGTCTCTCCTTCCACCGCCGAAGTACGCCCCATGTGGATTTCGTATCCCGTGCAGGTCGGCTCTTCGGAAGACAGGAAAGCAAAACGTACCTGACGTGTCACCTTCTCTCCTTCGATGACCGTCTCTGTCGGCAGAAGTCCCAATCCGGGCATCTGGCTGATACTTCCTTCCACTCCGTCGGGGTCGGCAATCCGCTGCCCCATCATCTGGTATCCGCCACAAATTCCCATCACGGTAGCGCCGTTACGGCGTGCCTGAAGAATGGCTTGTGCCACTCCGTTACGACGCAACTCATACAAGTCGTCGATGGTGCTCTTACTGCCGGGTAGTAGGATGATGTCGGCCTTCATCAGATCGTCCACGTTGTTCGTATAGTACAAGTTTACCCGTTCGTCATGTTCCAGCATATTGAAATCGGTGAAGTTCGAGAGATGACGAAGCAGCACCACCGCCACATTGACCTTACCCTGCACCGCTTTCCGCTGTTTCAAGGAAAGTTCCACCGAATCTTCTTCCTCAATGTAGATGTCGTGATAATACGGTATCACGCCCAGCACTGGAATGCCGCAGATTTCTTCCATTATCTTCACACCCGATTCAAACAAGCGAAGGTCGCCACGAAACTTATTAACAATGATTCCCTTGATGCGCTTGCGGTCTTCCGGTGTCTGCAAGGCCACCGAACCGTAAGCACTGGCAAACACACCTCCCCGGTCGATGTCGGCTACCAGAATCACATCCGCATGGGCATGACGCGCCATGGGCAGATTTACCAAATCCGTATCCTTCAGATTGATTTCCGAGATGCTGCCCGCTCCTTCCATCACCACCGGATTGTAACGGGCTGCCAGGCGGTCGAATGCCTGGTTTACTTCCCGGCGCAACTCATCCCGTCCCTCTGTCCGGAAATAGGCATACGCACTTCGGTTGCCTATAGGCTTGCCGTTCAGCACCACTTGTGAAGTATGGTCGGAAGTCGGTTTCAGCAGCAAAGGATTCATGTCGGTATGGCAGGGTACTCCTGCCGCCTCAGCCTGCACCGCCTGTGCCCGACCGATTTCCAGTCCTTCAGGAGTGGCATACGAGTTGAGTGCCATGTTCTGTGCCTTGAAGGGTGCCGGATGATACCCGTCCTGCAAGAAGATACGGCATAGCGCCGCAGCCAGTACACTCTTGCCTACATCACTTCCCGTTCCGGCCAGCATGAGCGGATGCAAACGTGGAAGTGGCAAGTCAATTTCCACCATCCCTCCGTAGGGAGGCAAGGCTTTCATAGCATCTTCCAGTTTCACCTTGCCGGCATAGACCTGTGCAGCTACCAGCACACCTCCATGGGCAAACACCAGTGCCGGACCTGAAGTACGATCCAGGTGGTCAAAAAAGTCGGACACACGGGCCAGCACGTCCATGAACGACTCTCCTCCGGTAGTCCGTACCCGCAGGTAATCGTCATACCATTCCTGAATGCGCGGGTCGGTTATTTCCTCAAAACGCTGCATCTCCCACTCACCCATGTTCATCTCTTTCAGCCGCTCGTCACGTGCCGCTTCGGAAAAGCCGCAATAGGCCGCCAAGCGTGTACAGCGGGACAAAGGACTGGTATAGATACGTGAAAAATGCATTCCCGTATCCTGAAGAGCTTTTTTACATGCCTCTGCCTCTTCCTGAAACGAAGCACGCAGGGGCACATCGGTCTGCCCGTAGCACGTCCCGGGTGCCACATCCACCGAAGTATGTCGAACTAAATATACTTTCATTTTCTTATGTCTAACCGTATTAAAAATTATATGCCATCACTACTGCCCCCATCCAGCACGCCAGTTCACACAAAAGGAAAAGTGCACCACAACAATCGCCGGTGTATCCTCCTAAACGTCGCTTGAGCAGCCAGCCCAATCCAATGAAAAGTACACATGGAAAGCATAGCATCCCCCAATAAGAAAGAGGCAAAAGCAGTAAAGGCAACAATCCGCCTGCAATATTGGCTATCCACTCCGAAAGGCTCATGCGGGTATAGACCACCTTGGCCTTGCTTTCTTCTTCTTTTCGGGCGTACGGAAGAAACAGGAGCATGAAGCTGCATACAAACTTGCAGAAAGGGTCGGCCACACACAGCACCCAGGGAATGACAGGCGCAGGTAAGGATACCAATAACGAGAATGAGAGCAGATAATACAATATCAATCCCAGTACGCCGTAACTCCCGATATGAGAATCTTTCATAATGCGGAGAATGCCTTCCCGGTCACGTCCGCCCCCAAATCCGTCGAAGAAATCGGCCAGACCGTCTTCATGCAAAGCCCCCGTCAGGAAAAGACGGGCACACAAGGCCAACAGTACTGCTACCGGCAGAGGAAACCAGATGGAGAAAACCCAGAAAGACAGAGCCATCACTCCCCCCGTGAGCCATCCGCAAAGGCTCCAGTAGCTCACCACGTGCCGGAAACACTCGGATGGTACGGTACAAATCCGCCAGAAAGGCAGACGTGTGAAAAACATCAAGGCAGCCAGTAAATTATTCATGAGGTCAGAAGTATTTGGTAATGGAAGCATGGGCAAAGTTATCCATCTCATTCAGCATCCGCACGGCTGAATCGAGGATAGGAAAGGCACAGACAGAGCCGCTTCCCTCACCCAGGCGCAAAGACAGATTCAACAACGGACGGGCGTGCAGGTAGTCCAGCAACAGCTTGTGGCCGCTTTCATCTCCCTGATGTCCGAACACGGCATACGAAAGTACGTCGGGACACAGACGCGAAGCAGCCAGTATACAGTTGGTCATGATAAAGCCGTCCACCAGAATGACCATGCGCAGCTCTGCCGCACGCAGCATACCGCCTACTGCCATCATCATCTCAAGTCCTCCGAAACGACACAGGATTTCTTCCACCGTATGCTCGCCCGAGAAATGTTGAAGAGCCTGCTGAAGCACCCGGAACTTATGGGTCATGGCTTCTCCATACAGCCCGCTGCCGGCTCCCACGCATTGTTCCAGTGGAATACCCGTCAGGCAACTCATCCACAAGGAAGAAGCGGAGGTGTTTCCTACTCCCATTTCGCCGAAACTCACCACGTTACAACCTGCGGCATGAATACGGTCTACGCATTGCGCTCCACGCTCCAGACACAGATTCATTTCCTCGGATGTCATGGCATCTTCGTGAAGGAAATTACGTGTGCCGCGACGGACTTTCATATCAATGATGCCTTTTTCGTAGGGCAAGTCGTAATCCACTCCTGCATCAATGATTTCCAGGCGGAATCCATGCTGACGGCACAAAAATTGATACCGGCTCCTCCATGCAGGAAATTACTGATTTGCTGCCAGGTAATCTCCTTCGGCGAAGCACTGACCTTTTCTTCCACAATGCCGTGGTCGGCTGCAAAAGCAAGTTATAAGGATTGTTCAACGAAGGCGACAGGGTCTGCTGTATCATACAAACCTGCAGGGCCAGTTCCTCCAGACGTCCTAAAGAACCTTTCGGCTTCGTCAGGTTATCAATCTTTTCACGGGCTCCTGCTCCAGTTCCGGACAGGCAATAGGCGCTATAGTAAACTTACGCATGATTTATCCTTTCACTTTAACCGGAATACCGGAAACCATCAGTACGACCTGATCGGCTTTCGAAGCAATATACTGGTTCATCCATCCCTGCAAATCGGTAAAACGACGCTGTACCTCATTGGGGGAAACGCCTCCCATACCTATCTCGTTCGTCACGAAAATAAAGATCGCATCCTGGGCAGTGAAACGGTCGAATTCCTGTTTCAAGGCTTCTAAGGCAAGTGACACTTCCGGCTGTTCCACAAAGTAGTTCGTACACCAGAGCGTCACGCAATCAATGACAGCCACCCGGCCCGTAATGTCATGACGGCTCAGTTCCTTTTCTTCTTCGATGTTCGTCCACTCCGGACCCCGGTTTTTCTGGTGACGCTCTACCCGGCGACGAAATTCCTCGTCCCATATCTTTGCCGTAGCCATATACACCGGCGATGTGGACAACTCATGAGCCAGACGTTTCTGCATAGCTGCTTTTTCCGGAACGCTCACCTCCCGTAATCAGTATTATCTTCTTCATAATCTTCTGCTGTGGTTTTCAGCTTCCATTACTATAAATAAAAAACTGTCTCAAGGCAAATGTGCACTCCGTAGCCGGAACGATGCATCCGTTTACCTTGAGACAGTTTCCTGTTCCAAATTGTACATCAAGCTGTACGACTCTTCTGCTTTATTCGGCTGCTTTTTCTGTTTCTACGAAATCAGTTTCTCCGTTTGACACCAGCAGGTTGTACCACTGAATCAATTTCTTAATGTCACTGGTATGTACACGGTCACGGTCGTAGTTAGGCAATACTTCAGCCATAAATGCGTGCAGTTCTTCTGCAGAAGCTTTCTTGTAATCCAAAGAAGTCACGTTACCGTTTTCTTTCTTCTTTACAGATTCCAGCACTTCACCCAAAGCTACCTCTTCTGCATCAGTATACATGGCAATATCGCCCAGTGAAATCACCTTGTCACTGGCATAGACCGGAACTCTTTTCTTATCTGCACTGACTGTTTCCACAATCAGCATATTCTTTGCCTGAGAAATCAGTTTGTACAAACCTGGTTTTCCAGAAATCGCTAAAATAGTCTTCAACATATTATCTCTAATGATTAATTTAATTACGAGTGACAAAAATACAACGCACGAATGACATACACAAACTATCGGCCCGTTTTTCTGTGGGCAAGCCACTCTTCCAACGCCGCAATCTGCGTATCCAACTGTAATTTTTCGTCGTTGAAAATGACATAGTCTGCCCGACGCTTCTTTTCTTCGTCATCCATCTGTGCAGAAATACGTGCCCTTATCTGTGCTTCCGTAGCGGCATCCCGCTGCATAGCCCGTGTTATACGCAGCTCCAAGGGAGCATACACCATCACGACATAGTCCACGGCTGTGTGAAAGCCCGACTCAAACAGAATGGCACTTTCCATAGCCACCACCTCCGTACCGGATGCGGCCTGACGATCTGCCCACTGTTGGAAGTCTTCATACACACAAGGATGGATGATGCGGTTAACGCGTCCGGCATTCTCCGCCGAGGCAAACAAGTAATTTGCCAGCACGGGCTTGTTCAATGAGCCGTCCGCCTTATACACTTCTTCTCCTAACAAAACCAGTAACCCCTCACGTATCCGTGGATGAGAAAGCGTCAGTTTCTTGGCTTCCGTATCCGTATCGTATACAGGAATGCCTGCCTCTTCCAGCAAATGCGACACATAGGATTTACCACTCCCGATACCTCCTGTGATTCCAATCTTGATCATTCTGATTCTTTTTCTTTAGAGGGTTCGCTTACGGTCTGCTGTTCAATCAAGTAATCTACAGAGGAAGGAGTCACACGCACGTGACTTACTACATCCGGATATTTTTGATGGTAAGCGGCAGTTTCTCTGATTTATTACCAATCACGTCGGCATAAGAAACACCGACCAGAAAATCTTTCTCCGTCACGGACTTGAAGTTCTTCAATCCCACCTGCACAGTTACTTGCACCTTCGACGGAAAAGTCCGCAAGACCTTTCCTCTCGGGAAACCGATTCCCACCACTGGCACTTCCAGCGTCTTCTCTGAATACATATCCACACAAGCCACCACATCTACAGACGACGGTACAAACTTCACGCCATGAAGCTTTTGCAGGTTGATATGTTTCTTCAGTGTATCCGTTACATTGGTCCAATGGAAAGGCTGTGTATATGCTGTCAGAATAGTATTCAGCACACCCTGAGGAGCATATACGACCACAGAATCGGGTATCACCTGAATATCTGACACATAATACTGCCGACCGGCTGAAACCTCTCCTCCCACAGCTACCGGCACCTTCTTGGGTATTCCCCTTGAATAGATATAATCCAGTGTGTCCGGACGTACGGCAAGCAGTTGCGTAGAGTTATTCAACTGGGCACTGATTTTCTTCAGTACCTCGGTCTGAGGAATGCGTACATAAGAACCCTTGTCCTGATAATCCTCAAAGTTAAAAGTCAGCGGAAAAAAAGTACGTCCCAGCATGTAATTCAGCAGCACCGTACCCCTGTCTTCCACCTTCACCCGGATTTCATCAGGCAGTTCGGATGTCATGACCACTTCTTTCGGTACATTCTTCAGTCTGACCGGAATCTTAAACTCGGTCTGATACGTGTCGTTCATGGTCTGCAAGAACCAAAAGCAAAGCGACACGAACACGAAAAACAGAAAAATCAGAAACTCTCTGCTCTTGGCACTGAGCAGAAAGTTCCTGATTTTTCGTACAAGTATCAAGTAATATCTCTTTATGTTCTTTCGATCGAACATAGTCATTCATATTTATTTCGCAGGCTGAGCCTGTGCATCTGCATAAATTGAGTTCTTATCTACCTTGATTTTTACACCGGCAGCAACTTCAACTATTACAGTATTATCTTCTATTTCCTTGATTTTTCCATAAATACCACCCGCAGTAACTACAGACTGGCCTACTTCCAAATTCTTGCGGAAGTTGGCGATTTCTTTCTGCTTCTTGTTCTGGGGACGAATCATAAAAAAGTACATAATGGCGAAAATAGCCACCATCATAATAAGGAAAGAGTAATCTGCTCCTCCCTGTGCCTGCAATACTACAGCTAACAAATTCATAGGTTTCTCGGTTTAGATTAATAATAGCTGGACAAATATATTAGTTTTTAGTCAGCTTGTTTTCCTTTTTCAATTGATTAACAATACCGTCCAAAGTACCATTGATGAAACCGCCACTCTTCGGAGTGCTATACAGCTTGGCAATTTCCACGTATTCATTCAACGATACATTTACCGGAATGTTAGGGAAGCTCAGAATCTCAGCCAATGCAATCTGCATGATGATGACATCCATCACAGCTACTCGGCTCAAATCCCAGTTCTTTGAATTCTCACTGATTAAATGACGGTAATAATCTGCATTCAGAATAGAACGACGGAACAAACGGCGAGCGAAGTCCTGATCTTCTTCATCCTTAAATTCAGGAAGAAGTTCCTGCTTTTCGCCATTCTCAGGATTGAAGCGCTTGATAGTCTTCAATACAAAAGTATCCACGATTTCCTTGTCATCATTCCAGTACAAGCTCTGGTCTTCCAGAACTTCATCAAGAGCAGTATTGTTGAAAATAATCTTCTTGTAAAGTTTTCTCCACAACTCACGATCCTCTTCGTATGAAGAAGTTTCGCTGGCCATGTATTCTTTATATATATCACTCTGCATGATTTGCTCACACAGGTTTTTAATGAAATCACCTTCATTTTCCCAGGTCTTCTTCTGAGAAGAAGCAAAAAGCATTTCAGCTGTTTTGTTGATTTCCAACTGCGCAATGAAGCGATTTTCTACAAATTTCATGTTGGGGGACAAATCTTCTTTGGTAGGAACCAACTTGTTTTTTGCTGCATCCAACCGCTTGTTGGCATACTTGGTTACCTCTACCATCAAAAGCAAAAGATAGTTGTACAAATCATACGCTTTAGATAAACTGAAGAACAACTCCTTTTCTGCAGTATCCAAATTTTTACCTCCGTTCTGATAATACGCATAAATTATCTGAACTATCTTCAGACGAATAAGAACTCTGTTAATCATAATATATAAACAAACTATATTTTATTTTAGGTGGGCAAAAGTAAGCATTTTTCCTTTATCACACACCATAAAGCCTTATTATTTTTCTTTTTTTCAGAGATTCGACATTTTTCCTCATTCTCTTTTGGCACATTGCAAAAAAATATTCAAATTTTGAACGCATTTTTATTAGTAACAGTGAGTTATGGAAGAACTGAAGAAGAAAAGTACGACTATTGAAAACGACAAAGAAATCGTTTTCTCCAAAGCTATCAAAGCTGGAAAACGAATTTACTACTTGGATGTAAAGAAAACCGGAAAGAGGAAATGTTCATTGCTATCACAGAAAGCAAGAAAGTAGTGTCTCTTGACAAGGATGATCCTCAGGTTAATTTTGAAAAACACAAGATTTTCCTGTACAAGGAAGATTTTGAGAAGTTTATGAACGGTTTGCAGCAAGCTATCGATTTCATCGGACACGAACAGGGAACCACAAGTGAAGCACATTATCAGCCTGCTACAGCTACAGAAGAAATGCCTTCACAATCTGAAGAAATAAAAATTGACATCGATTTTTAAGATAAAGCGCAAAAAGTACTGATTCCAACTTGAATTACAGGAATTTATTCCATGAACATTTGGAAAGTAAAAAGAAAATGCATACCTTTGCGCCGCTTTTTCAAGCTCATCGTGTGATATACCACATCGTGTGATGGCGAATTAAGCAAACAATCAACTTAATTTAGAGTAACACAAAAATTTTAAAAACAATGAAATCAATCGAAATCAAAGGTTCTTTGAGAACTGAAACTGGTAAGAAAGCCACTCGTGAACTTCGTAAAGACAATGGTGTTCCTTGCGTATTGTACGGAACTCAGAAAGATGAAAACGGCAATCAGGTTGCTACTCACTTTACAGTTCCTACTGAAGGCTTGCGTAACTTGGTATACACACCGCACATCTACGTTGTAGACCTGAACATTGATGGCAAGATTGTAAACGCTATCATGAAAGATATCCAGTTCCACCCTGTAACAGACAAAATCCTGCACGTTGACTTTTATCAGATCGACGAAAGCAAACCTATCGTAATGGAAGTTCCTGTGAAGTTGGAAGGTTTGGCAGAAGGTGTGAAAGCCGGTGGTAAATTGGCTCTGCAGATCCGTAAGTTGAAAGTGAAAGCTTTGTACAATGTAATTCCTGAAACGTCTGGTTGTAGACGTAACTCCGCTGGGATTGGGTAAAACTATCAAAGTGGGTGAACTGAAATACGAAGGTCTGGAACTGCTGAACGCAAAAGAAGCTGTGGTTTGTGCAGTTAAATTGACTCGTGCTGCTCGTGGTGCTCAGGCTGCTGCTGGTAATAATTTCAGTAACCTAAACTACAAAATCCTTTCAATGAAATACTTGATTGTTGGACTGGGAATATCGGTGAAGAATACCGCGAAACCGTCATAATATAGGATTTATGGTATTGGACGCCTTGGCTAAGGCGTCCAATATTGTTTTAGCGACGGACGTTATGGAGCTACCGCCCAGCTCTCGCTAAAAGGCAGACAATTGATTCTGCTGAAACCATCCACTTACATGAACCTGAGTGGGAATGCAGTACGCTATTGGATGCAACAAGAAAAATCCCTTTGGAAAACGTATTGATTGTAGTAGATGACCTGGCCCTGCCTTTTGGTACCCTGCGACTGAAAGGAAAAGGCAGTGATGCAGGCCACAACGGATTGAAGCACATTGCCGCTACGTTAGGCACTCAAAACTATGCCCGCCTGCGCTTTGGCATCGGAAACGACTTCCCGAAAGGAGGACAAATTGATTTCGTTCTCGGACATTTCGACGAAGAATCCATGAAGCTGATGCCGGAACGTCTGGAAGTAGCACAGGAAATCATCAAGAGTTTCTGTCTGGCCGGACTGAACATCACCATGAATCAATATAATAACAAATAAAAGCCATGCCGGAAGCACGAATTGACAAATGGATGTGGGCTGCACGTATCTTCAAGACAAGAACCATTGCTGCCGAAGCCTGCAAAAAAGGAAGAATCTCGATCAACGGTTCTCAGGTGAAACCTGCTCGAATGGTGAAACCAGGGGACGTGGTACAGGTCAGGAAGCCTCCTGTAACCTATTCCTTCAAGGTGCTGCAGGCCATTGAAAAAAGAGTGGGAGCCAAACTGGTACCGGAAATCATGGAAAACGTGACTACACCCGACCAGTATGAACTGCTGGAAATGAGTAAAATCAGCGGATTCGTAGACCGTGCCCGTGGTACAGGACGCCCCACAAAGAAAGAACGAAGAGACTTGGACGAGTTCTTCATGCCAGAATACCTGGACGACTTTGACTTCGACTTTGATGACGAGGAGGAGGATGAAGAATAAATATTGTCCGCATTAAAAATAAAAGCTGGACTTGCCTATTCACTTGTGCAAGTCCAGCTTTTTTTTATTCTGCTTTGGCTGTCACCTCGGAGGCTTCAAACAACGCATTCAAATTCTTTTCCTCTCCTACGACCCATACCACATCGCCCCTCTGCAACTCAAAAGAGACTTCCGGCTGTCGCAGATTGCTGTCGTCGGCAGACTCAATTCCTACCACCAAGCAATGGTATTTGTTACGGATACCACTTTCACGAATCGTACGCCCGCAAAACGGTGAGTTACGTGCAATGACAAACTGCTTCAAGTACATCTCGCGGTTCTCAAAGTCCTCATCCTTGTAACCTTCAGCTACCTTTTCCAGCTGTCCGGAGAAAACAGACAACTGTTCGTCGGTTCCGATAACCTGCAACTTGTCATTCGGGAAAATCCGGTTTCCTCCACCCGGGATATTAATACGGTGCGCACCTCGTATGATAGAAGCCACATGCACTCCGTATTTCTTTCCAAAATCAAGTTCCATCAAAGTCTTTCCTCCCCACAACGAATCGGCAGGAACCACAAAATCCGACAAGTGCAAATCACGGTCCAGCAGCCGTCCGGCATATTCCGGCTGGCTCTCTCCCAAATACGCTTTCTTGATTTCCTTGGAACGGAGATTCTGCACAAACACCCTTTCCATCCCGATTGACTGTTTCTTCAAGAAACGGGAAAAAATCATCAGCAGAACGACCAGAATAGCAATACCCACCATCAGTGCGGCAGAGGCCTGGAACAGATACTTGATGATGTAGACCACAAACAATACAGCCAGCACAATGCGAAGCAATACGATTGAAATCAGCGGTGCATGATTGAAACGGCTGTCTGCCCAAAGTGCCTTGAACTCGATGGAATGATTTTTCTTCATAATCATGGCACGGAGGAAAGGAGAAATCAACAAGATGGTCACTACCGCCCCCAAGACTTTTCCCCAGAAATCTCCCAAGGCAGAAGCCAAAAGAGGAAGGAACAGATTAAATGACAGTACCACCATCGCAATGGAAAGCACCAGGTAAATCAATGTGATACGCACAATCGCTCCCAACAGTTTTTTCCAATTGTTCTGATGATTTACAGGCTGCACCCCTACCGAATAACGCTCCAGCAAATGCTTCCAGAATACCGGAAGATGCCGGTCCACCCAGCCATAAGCAGGACCGGACAAACGAATCATATAAGGAGTAAGGAAGGTCGTTATCACGGATACAGCCACCACAATCGGATACAGGAAAGAGCTTGTCACATTCAGGCTCACTCCCAATGCCGCAATGATAAAGGCAAATTCACCAATCTGCGTCAAACTGAATCCACACTGCATGGCGATTTTCAACGGCTGACCTGACAGCAACACACCTCCCGTACCAAAGATAGTCTGCCCCAACAATATGGCTACCACAATCGCCAGGATTGGCCAGATGTATTCCACAATCATGTTCGGGTCGACCATCATTCCGACTGATACGAAGAAGATGGCTCCAAACAAATCTTTCACCGGAGCCACGAGCTTGTCAATGTGTTCCGATTCCACCGTTTCCGCCAGAATGGACCCCATAATAAATGCGCCAAAGGCTGGGGAGAAGCCTACACGGGCCGCCAGCACCACCATCCCGAAGCACAAGGCCAAGGACACAATGAGCAACGTCTCGTCACTCATCAGTTTGCGTGCCCTCTTTAAGAAGAGCGGAATCAGATAAATACCTACCACAAACCAGAGAATCAGGAAGAACACCAGTTTCCCGATGCTGTAAATCATCTCACTTCCTTCAAAATTCTTGCTTACGGCCATGGTAGAAAGCATCACCATCAGCACAATGGCCAGAATATCTTCCAAAATCAAAATACTCAGCACCAACCCGGCAAAACGCTGTTGCCGAAGTCCCAAATCATCAAATGCCTTATAGATAATGGTGGTGGAAGACATGGCCAGCATTCCTCCCAAATAAATGCAGTCCATCTGTTTCCAACCAAACATCCAGCCCACAAACACACCGACCAGTATCATGCAGAAGATAATCGTACAGGCCGATATGACCGCCGAACCTCCCACCTTCATCAGTTTCTTAAAGCTGAACTCCAGTCCCAGCGCAAACAAAAGGAAGATGACACCAATCTCCGACCATGTCTGGATATTATCCGCATCTACCACCGAAGGAGTAAACGTGAAATGAGGACTGCAGACAAAACCTGCGACAATATAGCCTAACACCAAAGGCTGCTTCAATTTCTTAAATAGCAACGTCATGATTCCGGCACTAATCAATATCAAGGCCAGATCACTGATAAGAGGAGCTAAATGCGACATAATAACAGTTGTATTTTATTTTGCGCAAAAATAACGAATTCCTTACAAGAAATATCCCCCTGAGAGATAAATATGAAACAGAAGTTTCCTATTCAACCAATAATGTTGTAATTTTGTCCCATTCTAAATAAAGAAAATATGAATACTACTAAAACTACACAAACCTTTCCGGTGCTGGACATGAGTTGCGCCGCCTGTGCCACACGGGTGGAAAAGACACTGAACCGTCAACCGGGTGTATACCATGCTCAGGTGAACTATGCAGCCGCTACGGCCACTGTGGAATACAACCCGAAAGAATGTACACCCGAAACATTAAAAGATGCCATTCAGAATGCCGGATACGACCTGGTCATCGAAACGAATGCCCAAAAAGAGAAAATAGCAGAAAATGCACATAGCCGGAAATACCGTCAACTGAAACAGCGTACTATCTTTTCGCTGATGCTTTCCGTACCCGTAGCCATTATCGGCATGTGCTTCATGGACTGGACGTACGCCAATTACGTGATGTGGATTCTTTCCACTCCCGTAGTATTCTGGCTGGGAAGAGATTTTTACCGCAACGCCTGGAAACAGTTGAAGCACCGCACTTCCAACATGGACACGCTGGTAGCCGTGAGTACTGGCATTGCCTATACATTCAGCCTGTTCAACCTGTTCTGGCCGGAGTTCTGGCTGAGCAGAGGCATTCACCCTCACGTTTATTTCGAGGCGGCCAGCGTCATCATCTCTTTTATCCTGCTCGGACGGTTACTGGAAGAGAAAGCCAAAGGAAATACGTCGGAAGCCATCAAAAAACTGATGGGACTACAGCCGGCCACCGTCACCATACTCACTCCGGAAGGACAGCTGAAAGAAATTCCCGTGGAACAAGTACAGCAGGGTCAGCGACTGGTAGTCAAACCGGGCAGCCGCATTGCCGTGGACGGAACCGTGTATGAAGGCAGTTCCTATGTGGACGAGAGCATGCTCACCGGCGAACCGCTTCCTACCGAAAAGACTCCCGGTGCCAAGGTATATGCCGGCACCATCAACCAGAAAGGAAGCTTCAGCTTCATCGCCGACAAGGTGGGCAGTGAAACCGTTCTGGCCCATATCATCCGCATGGTGCAAGATGCACAAGGCAGCAAGGCCCCCGTACAGCAATTAGTAGACCGCATCGCGGCTATCTTCGTGCCTACCATCCTGAGCATTGCCGTCCTCTCGTTTTTAGTATGGATATGGCTGGACAGCAGCAACGGATTCACCCATGGCTTACTGGCTGCCGTCACCGTCACCATCATTGCCTGCCCCTGTGCATTAGGACTGGCCACACCGACGGCCATCATGGTAGGCATCGGGAAGGGGGCTGAAAACGGTATCCTGATTAAAGATGCGGAAAGCCTGGAAACAGCCCGTAAGGTGAACGCTATCGTACTCGATAAGACCGGCACACTGACCGAAGGACGCCCCACGGTGACCAACATCTCCGACCCGCTTCTTCAAGCTCCGTTAGGCGATGTGCTCTTTACCCTGGAAAGCGCTTCCGAGCACCCTCTGGCACAAGCCATCGTGCAGCATCAAACACGCCAGCTACTTCCCATGGAAGAATTTGAAAGTCTGACAGGACTAGGAGTACGAGGCAAAATCAACGGAACCTATTATTATGCCGGCAACCGTCGACTGCTGGAGACGCACCATCTTACCGTATCCCCTGCCCTGACGGAAGAAGCTGCCCGACTAAGCCAGGAAGCCAAGACCGTCATCTGGCTGGCCGACTCACAGCAGGCATTAGGGCTGGTAGCCATTGCCGACCGCATCAAGCCGACCTCTAAAGAGGCCGTCAGACAATTGCAGGAGATGGGAATCTCAACCTATATGCTGACCGGTGACAATCCGGAAACGGCCCAAAGAATTGCAGCACAATGCGGCATCGCCCACTTTCAGGCCGAAGTGCTTCCGCAGCAGAAAGCCCAGTTCATCAAGGACCTGCAAAAGGAAGGCAAAATCGTGGCGATGGTGGGTGACGGTATCAATGACAGTGCGGCACTGGCTCAGGCCGACCTCAGCATTGCCATGGGAAAAGGAAGCGACATCGCCATGGACGTGGCTAAAATGACGCTCATTTCGTCCGACCTGAACAAGATTACCGATGCCATCCGCCTTTCTCAGGCCACCGTACGTACCATCCGCGAGAACCTTTTCTGGGCCTTCATCTACAACCTGATAGGTATTCCGGTAGCCGCCGGTATTCTATACCCCATCAACGGCTTCCTGTTGAATCCGATGATAGCCGGTGCCGCCATGGCCATGAGTAGTGTCAGCGTGGTAAGCAACAGTCTGCGACTGAAACGGAAGAAATTCGCACACACCGCAGTAACCGTACAAGAGGAAGTACAACCCACTGAAGAAACCACCGTGCCCGCAACGGAAACAGCTACCCCACAGCCGGAAACCACAGCTCCTTCCACTTCCGAAAACCGGAAAACCTATCTGGTAGAGGGAATGATGTGCGACCACTGCCGCACCCGCGTAGAGAAAGTACTGAACATGTGGGAAGGAGCCTCCGCTCAGGTTACACTCACTCCGCCGGAAGCCGTCATTACCTTCCAAGGGAAAGTACCTGCGCTTGCAGAACTACAACAGCTGATTGATGAAAAAGCCGGTGATTATACTCTGAAAGAAAAGAACTGATTGAAAGGGTTTTATCCAATCCCAGTACTTCCTTGGCAGTACTGAAGTACTGACGGCGAAGTACTACAGTACTGCCGTGAAAGTACTGGAGTACTGCAAGGGAAGTACTCAGACTTTTCAAAGAATGTTATCCTATCTTCAGAAATCCCATCAGGAAAGCGTCCGGAAAGATGAATTTCTTTTCTCCGATGATAAATCTGACATACAGATATTTCTCATTACTGTTGAATTTCACAACTTCTCCCTTGCCGAATTTCTTGTGGGTTACGGTACTTCCCGTCTGTAATCTGTTAAGCAGTATTCTTACATCTGTTTCAGTTTGCCCCTGTTGGGGTACTGTTTCAGATGAGGGTGCTGATGACGGCTCTGTCTTCATGGGTTCTGTCTGCTCGGGCTCTATGATTATAGACGAACCGGAAATGGATGCTTCATCTTTAGAGTATGAGTCATAATCTTCAGAAAGCATGGATGACTGCTGATTGTAAAACAGCTTTTCATATTGCGCTTTCCTTATAGTAGTGTCCCATCCGCCCACTTCATCGGCAGCGTGTCTGTTTATCCCTGTATATGTCAGACTGGCATCTTCATAACGCTTGAACTTGAATATGGCATCATTCATCAGCGGGGCATTGAATACTCCGAGCGAGCATAACATATTGAAGTCCTCCACACTAAGACCTGTAACCTTTTTGAACAGTCCCGGCTCCAATTGCGTGATGACATCTTTCAGACACCTTTCACGATAGTCCGTCAGATACATAAACACGGGAATTCGTGTAGCAAACTTGATAAGCTTTTCCTGAATCTGTTTGCTGTTTCTTTTTATTTCTTTTCTCCTCGTCAGAGAGTTCCTTTTTTCTCTTTTCTGTGATGCTTCAGTCTTCTTTTTTCTTGGCATTCTTTATGGCTTCCGATTTGTTTATTATTGTAGATATGTCGCTGTTCAGATTACGGAATCCCTCGATATTCATCAATGCCCTCATGGCTTCCGGACTGTCAAGTAGACGTTTCAGCGTGTCATTATCCACATTTACAAGTAGTGCCGATTCCCATCTTTTGGCAAGCAGGGTGGCAGATGTTCCGGCAAGAGCAATGTCGAGAATGTCCTGAGCGTTCACCTCTTTCATGCTGCTGCCATCGTATGCCAGTACCGGCAGAAACTTTATAACTCTCCAACCTTGGCTTCCGGGTTTGATTCGTTGATGTCCAGTCGGCAACTGTAGTCTGAGATTTGGCGTAAAGCCCTGTCAAGAGCAAAGTCGAAAACATAGCATTCTTTCTTCATTATGATTTTGTCGCCGGTTTCATTTCTGACTTCCCATGGACTTTGCACTCTGAATGCTGCCTAGAAATAAGTTTCCGGACTTTTCAGATTGCGTAGCATGAATATTCCTGTCCACGGTTTTACGGTAACGCCCGTAGTCAATTTTCCACACGTCAGGGTTATTGTCTTAGTCTTTAGAGGGTTGCCCATAGATACCTGTACCGGATATAGCGCATCCAGTCCGATACCAGCCCTTGTTCCAGCGCATACAATAACATTATAGTCATGGTAGAATCTGTTTTGTCTCTGCTTTAGCAGATTTGCCATAGCAAAACATGAAGCGACATTGGGCAGGAACCAAAGAGTGTGTGACAACAAACCGAGCAATCGTGCATCGCTGAACGGCATCGGAGGACGCTTGTCCTGACCGAGTTTCAGGTCGTCTATACTTGCAGGCAGATATGCTCCTCTAATCAAATCCAGCCATTTCTGCACTTCATTTTCGTATTTAAACCTGGCAGAATCCCCTTTGCCTTCGGCTGCAAAAAACAGATTCAGGTCGAATTCATCGAACTCCCCCTGTCTTGCCACATCCTGTATCTGGTCCGGCATGCGGTAAGTAAGCATCACCATTCTTGGCAATGAAAGATATGGATTGTCCGCTCCTTTCCAGTTGGCTTTGGCACGCTGTTCGTCAGAATAAGTCCAGTTGAATATCTGTTCTTCTATAAACTCGCCATTGTTTATTGCCCTGAAAGGTGTTCCGGAGAGAAACAGATAATATTTCGTAGATATAGGCAACCATGTTTCGTTTATGGCATTGCTCGCCTCGTCTTTCTGGTATTTTTCGGCATCGAACTCCACGGCATTTTCTTCATCTTCCTTTTCAAACAATTCCTTAGCGCGTTCCTTCCATGCCCCGAAGTGATACTCGTCGAATATCACCAAATCCCAGAGTGTGGCATGTATAAACTCATTTTTTGTCTTTTATACCTCCGCTTTCATTTGTGCCAAGCAAGTCCTGAAAAGAACCGAACACCACTATAGGCTTCGATTTGTCTGCCCTACTGAATTCCTGGTCAATGTTCAAATTGTTGTTTCTTGCATCTTTGTTGGATATGAACTGCCAACCCTCAAAGTCGATATGCGACACAAGGTCTTCACGCCATGCAGATTCTACAGCCGGTTTGAAAGTCAGGACCAATATACGCGACAGATTCATTTTTTTTGCCAGCTGATAACTTGCAAAAGTCTTACCGAAACGCATCTTCGCATTCCAAAGGAACTTGGGTATTCGGTTGGGCTCTTCCTTTACAGCCTGTTCAAAGTAAGACTTGGCCTGTTCCACAGCACGGAACTGTTCCGGACGCATACCGAAGCTTTGAGTCCTGTTCTCTACATTTTCCGAACCTGTACGCAGTGAAAGAATGGCCGCTTTTACGTCCTCCATTGAGCAATCGAACCATTCGTCTGTTTTGTCAAGAGGGTTGAGGCGGTGGAAGCCTTTACGTTCAAGAAGTTTGTGTATGTTCTTGTCGGTAAAGCAGGAACCGTCGTTAGTCATAGCAGATTCTGTCAGAACGATTTCGTATCTGATTTTGCTTGTGTGCAGTTGTTCATCTATGCGTTCCTTTGCTGTCCGGTCTGTGTAGCCAACTTTCAGATAGCCTTTGTGTGAATCTACACCTAACAGTCTGTAGGCGTAGATAGTTGGTGTTACAGTAGGGCGTTGGGGGAAGAAGTTCTGTTCCATAGTGTTATTCCATTGGGCGTATCATTGATTCTATAAAGTTAATTTCTTCTTGTGTCAGATTGTATTTTTGGTAAAGTTCTTGGTCCGTCCACGGTTTAGAGAAGTCTTGGAGGGGGACGAATTGATAACTTGCTTTGATATGTTTTGAGTATTCTTGGCAAGAGACATCATAAACCTGAAAATCTGGTTTTTATATAGGAAACTAAGTTTATAGCTTCTTCATTAGAATGAACATCCTTTATAACTAAATATGTTTCAGTACAAACAGAATTAGGCTCTGAAATAACAGGTTTACTAATAATAGAATGTGGATATTCGTCACCGCCAGGACTGGCTTTTGAAACAATAACTTTATATCGGTTTATTAAATCTGTATTAGATAAAACTTGTTGTTGTGATACATATCCATTATCTCCAAACGTAAAGCTTATATTATGAATAGAATCGCATTTGTCTTTAAAGTCACAGAAATTAGATCTCATACCAAATGGTTTACTAGAACTTACATATGTATTTAATGTTGGCTCTAAGAAAAATTGAACTTTCCTTAAAATAGAGATAGCTTCATTGTATCTAATGAATATATTACATCCTGGTTCTAACAAAAATCTATCATCTTCAATTATATTCCCTTTTATGTGATTTATAATTTTACATTTACCGTTATGGTCTTTACTCCACAAAAAATAACAAATACCACCTCTAATATTAAGTCCAGGGAAGCAGTCTTTTGTTTCTGGATAATCATGTAAAACAGTCATTCTATTGTCACTTAGCATATCAGCTCTAAAATCATCTAGACCTCTACCTCCTGCATACCATCTAGCAGGAATAATCATAGAAATAAAACGAGGATTTAATTTTTTCGAGTTCTCTATAAATTTATGGTATAAAGGTATTGCTGCACTGTCTCTACCACCTCCATCATTTAATTGATACGGCGGATTTCCTATAATCACATCGAATTTCATTTTGAAGACCTTCCCTACATCTAAGTTGTGAATAAATTGATATGCGTAGCTCTCTAATTCCTGTTTACGGTCGTATTCACTTTGTGACGCACCGCAATAAATACATTTACCATCTTTCCATGTGTGGTTGATACGTTGGTAAATAATATTTCCTTGAGGTTTGTCCTCCGGAAATTGGTAAGCCGAGAACGGGCTGCTTGGGTATTTACTGCAATACACACTCCGGCGTGACAGCAAGCTGGTAAGTTCGGTAATGGCGATACCGAACAATTGCTTTGAGAAAATATGCTCGATACGTTTCTCAAGGTCAGGTATCTGACGTTCAAGACCTTTAATCAACCTCTTGGCAATCTCACGAAGGAAAACTCCGCTTTTGCAACATGGGTCGAGAAATCTTGTATCAGGATTCTCAAACAGCTCCTGTGGAAGCAAGTCGATGATTTTATTAGCCAATTCTGGAGGGGTGAATACCTCGTCGTTGCTCAAATTGGCTATGCAGGACAGTACGTCCGGATTATAGACGTTATGTAATAAACTATTCTCCATAATCTTGAACTTTTTTATAGTGGGTGATGTATCTTCTCAGGAATATTCCACCCTCTTCCTTTTGCTCTTCGCTGAGCGCAAAAAGATTACCTTCGCTGCTGTCATTGTAAAGCAGAAGGTCGGACATGGTATAGTCCGATCGTTGCATCTGGTTACTGCTGATTAGTGTCCATTCGGAAAAAACTATCGGTGCCGAAGTGTCGTTACCTTCGGCATCTACGCACATAAGGGTCAGGGCATTTCCGTTGATGATATTTCTGCTGATGATAAACTTTGCAGCCTGTCTGGCTTCTTCCGATGCGTCCGATTTGCAGTGTGCAGTATATTCTTCGTTCCAGATGGAGAACAGACGTTCGCGACATTCCTCTACGTTGTCACGCATGATATCCACACCGTATAGACTGCCGATGGCTACAATAGCCAGTTTCTCATAGTCGTAAGGACTGTTCTTGTATTTCCGGCGGAGTTCAGATAGTTTGCGTTTTAGAATAGCAGTCAGGAAATTTCCGTTGCCGCATGCTGGTTCTAAGAAACGTGAATCGGGACGGAGGCACTCGTTGGCTACAAGGTCGAGCATGGCATTTACCTCGCGCTCGGCAGTAAAGACTTCACCTCTTTCCGCTACCCGCTGTCGGGATATGATTTGGGATTTTTTCTGATTATTTACCGCCATTTGCAGCCATAATTAAATGCGGATAAGGGCTACAATACCGCGGTAATATATTTAAGGTATAGACATAAAAAAAAGCGTGAAGCCCTGCATACTGTTGCTCGCTCCACGATCTGAGGCCTTCGCATTGCCCATCCTGCCGAAACGAGCAACGCAAGAGCCCACGCCGATATGTATAATACTACCTATATGCCGTATACTACCATAAAGTGTACGGGTACACCTATGGCTATACGGCAATTGAGGTCTGTATATAACACACCACGGGGCATCTACGTTGCTTTGTTTTTGACAGGATTTTTGAAAGTTGCGAAGTTTCAGATCGTCAAAACCAAAGCGTAGTAAACGCCTTTGAATATGTCATGTCCCTGTCACCTCATCTTTTCTAATGTATCAAGAAAAGAACGTTTGGCGCAGGTCTGTGCGATTTAGTATAAACAAACAGGTTCAAAACCGTTTTTGTTTATGGAAATCGCAATCTTTGTTTTGCAAAGTTAAGTAAAATATTTTCATCTTCCTATAAAGATGCGTAATTATATATTGGAAAGCCGGGTATCAGATATAGAGTTCCCCTGTATAGATGGTGAAATTTGAATTTGTCTTGCCATCTATATATGGGAATGATATAAGTGTTATTGACAAGTATGTACGAAAACGTATTCAAAAAGGACTGGTAAAAATACCCCCAGTTTGGGTAAAATTCACCTATACTTAATAACTTACTTTTTATATAGTGAATTATGGATAATACCTAGTAAAGTACATATTCAAAATAGAAAAATAGTCTATATTCGTTATGACTCTTTTTTAGATTTTGGGTTAATAGTATCAAACTAATAGTATTGGGGATACTTAATCTAAT